>Ga0310694_10001098_pt1 | contig 32016 bp, 25 predicted proteins | sample 174DNAGHGhighgp2_FD_203884 | JGI IMG/M metagenome (GOLD analysis project Ga0310694, IMG submission 203884) | Sheep rumen microbial communities from Palmerston North, Manawatu-Wanganui, New Zealand - 1742 DNA GHGhigh gp2 (v2) (version 2) | ecosystem: Host-associated > Mammals > Digestive system... | reverse complement strand
CACTAGAAAAGCCTGCAACAAAGCTAGGAAGGAAAAATAACTATGAAAACAGTAATAGGAATAATTTTATCCTTAAACATAAAGATATTAGGTTTAGAGCTGACCGATTTTTTTGGTCTGCTATTGGCTCTACTACTACCTTTTGTTGCGATAGCAATTGTTTTCGTTGCGAGTTTGTTTAAAGTGGGTAGAATATTGGTAGGGATTGGCGTGGGAGTCTGGGTCTGGGTGTGTCATGGTTTGGGGTGGGGGATTGTTGCAGGTCTTTTAACTTGGGGCTTGACACGTGCTATCGCAAATGGCAGGATTGGCTTTTAAACCATAGGCGGTACCCGAAAAGCCTGCAAAAGAGTAGGGACTAACTGCAAAACCTTGTACCATGGAGAAATTCAATCTATCCAATGAGACAATGCAAAAGCTGGAAAGCCTGAAGAACTCGCTGAACTGTGGCAACACAGTGAGCAGTCTGAACGGCAATCCCACAGCTTGCACCACCTGCTGGGGTGGAAGTTGCTGCACCAACCCCATTACCGGCTGAGCACTTTTGCAAACAGGGAGGGCTTCTCTTGAGGGATGCCCTCCCTTTTCAATTTGTTTACAATGAACAATCGCGACAATCCATACCAGCTCTCATTGCTGATTACCGAGCGGTGCAACCTGCGCTGCTCCTATTGCTATTGTGACAAACGTCGCACGGCGACGATGTCCGTTGGCATAGCGCGGCAGGCCATCGACGACGCTATGGCGACGCATGCCGACAGGCCGCTGCGCCTGCTGCTGATGGGAGGCGAACCGTTTCTGGAGTTCGGCCTTGTCAAGGAGATCGTGGAATACATCAGGCTGAAATACCCAGACCGTGACGTGTTTGTGAAGACCGTCACCAACGGGACGCTGGTGCACGGCGAAGTGCAGCAATGGATTTTTGAGAACCGCGACCTGTTCCATGCCAGCCTCAGCCTTGATGGCAGTCGCGAGAGGCACAACCGCAACCGTTGCGACTCTTACGACAGCATAGATATCGGTTTCTTCCTCCGCACCTATGGCGACAATGCCGAAGCCAGCATGGTGGCTTGCCCAGAGAGCATGGACCACGTGGCCGAGGATGTGATTGTCCTTCAAGAGCAGGGTTTCAGGGTGAAATGCGTGCTGGCCGACGACTGCCAGTGGGACCCCCGCCGCGACCCCGACCGCTGGGCCACGCAATTGTCCATACTGGTTGACTATTATATCAGTCATCCCGAAATGATGCCCTTCAACCAGCTTCTGGGGGCGCTGAACATCATCGGCAGCGGAGCTAAGACCGAGAAATGCCGACCCGGCTTCAACACCCATTGTGTGGACACCGTCGGGATGAGTTTCGGCTGCCACCGTTGCACACCCTACTACAACAACGGTGTCTGGCATCTGGAGATAGGGCAGTTGACCAATGCCGGAATCCTCCACGACGGGTGCAGGCAATGTCCGGCAGAGCCCATCTGCTGCACCTGTCCCGCACTGGTTGCCTCCACAAAAACCAATGCCGAACTCAGCGCTGCCATGTGCGCTCTGTTCCGGGTAACCCACGTGGCCAACGCCGTGCTGCTGATTCGCATGTTCACCGAATGTCCCGACCACATCAGGCTACGGCCTCTCGACGACAACACCAAACGCGACCTTATCACAGGCGCACAAACAATAATCACCAATCTGAACGTATGACCGATTCCCGCAACACGAAGAATATCTTCATCATAGTCACAAACCGCTGCAACCTGCGCTGCACCTACTGCTACGAGCAAGGCAAGAACACCGCCTCGGCCGATGCAGAGACCATGCGTCAGGTATTGGAACGTGAACTGCACGACGATGCTTTCGACTCGTTCGACATTGTCTTCCATGGCGGCGAGCCATTCATGGAGTGGCCGCTGGTGCGCGAACTGAGCGAGTGGCTCTGGGAGAACCACAGCCACAGGCATATCCGGCTGATGGCCACCACCAACGGCACCATGTTTAGCGACGAAATGAAAGCCTGGCTGACCGCAAATCGCGAGCGTTTTGCCTTGATACTCAGCCTCGATGGCGGCCGCGAAACCCACAATCGCAACCGCTGCAACTCGTTCGACAGGATTGACTTCGGCTTCTTCCTCCGCAACTGGCCCAGACAACGGGTGAAGATGACGGTAAACCCCGATGCAATGTCGTGCATGTTCGACGACATCATGGCCATCCTGAACATGGGCTTCCGGGTCAACCCCTCGCTGGCCATGGAGGTGCCATGGGACACCGCGTCCGCGGCTCCTGTATTTGCCGGGCAGCTGGAGTTGCTCATCGGCTACTACCTCGACCATCCCGAGCTGGAGCCCTGTCCGCTGGTCGACCTCTCGCCGGCACTGCTGGCTCATCCCGAGAGCATTCCCCACAACAGGGCTTGCGGCGCCGGATTCAATATTGCTGCCTACGACATGTATGGGCATCACTATCCCTGCCACTCGTTCATCAGCGACTTCTCGCGCCCATACGACCAGGCGAAAATCGAGCAGCTATTTTGCGACCTCAACTGCAAGAACGGCCTGGAACTGAGTCCTGGCTGCACAGACTGCTTCATCTATCCCCACTGCGAACCCTGCTACGGCATGAACTTCAGCCACCGTGGCGACATGGGCCATTTCGACCCCGCTGTCTGTGTCTTCACCAAAATCAGAGTCCAAGCCGCCGCCTCGATGTATGCGCAGATGCTTGTGTCTGGCAAGGAATACTGCCTGTTGAGGAATATGACCGACGAAACCAAGCGCGATATTATACTAGGCATTAATAATATTCAAAAATACTTGTAAGGTGAAAAAGTATAGAATGTCCCTGATTTCGATACTGCTGTTTATTGTAGTATTGGTATTTGCTTATCTATGGCACCTCTTCACCGAAGAGGATATCCCCTTCCAGATGCTCTCAGCACTGCTTGGGGCTGCAATTACGGTTATCATTACCAATCTGTTGCTCAACAATCAGACTGAATCGGAGTTCGCCAATCAAAAGAAGACAAAAATTTATGAGGAAAAACTCCGCATATATCAGGAGTATCTAAAAATGCTGTGCAACATCGTCAAAGATAAAGTAATCAACGATGACGACTACACAAAACTGCAGTATCAGCTGTCGCTTGTGGCACTTCATACTACGGACGAACACTATAAGGAGATAGTGAACCAAACCGAAGAATTGCTTTCAAAAGGATGTCCTGTTGAAAAAACAGAGGAATCTTGTATAACAAATAATCTTATGAATATAGTTCATTGTTTTCAACAGGAACTATATGGTGACGGGAACACGGAAAAGAAAAGCCCCCAAAATAGCGCAGTTCGTGAGTTAGATACGATTGTCGCTGCGGCCAAACAATACAAGGAGAAGGGTGGAATAGGGATACACCCATCTGATTCGGTGGCGGAGAAAACCACGTGGAAAGAATATATGAAGAGATGGGAGAAAACGGGGTGGAAGAAAGACGAAGGAAATGCCGAAAAAGACTATTTGCGCTTCAATCTAGAAAAAATGGGTTATGAGACGGACAATAAAGGAAGGAGCAGGGGTAAGATTTATGTCGACATCCTATTCGAGCTGACATATGGACATTACATCATTCGCGCCAAAGGCACACCCCATTCGGCCGTAATATTTCAAAATCAGTATGGAGGATTTAAGGCAGGCGATACATGGTGGAAGGTGTTGGAAAGCCCATTTTATGAGTTCGGGAAAATGACGCTCGAAGAAACATTTGATTCGAGCCCAGAACTGAAAGATAAGGTAGCCTGCTGGTTCGATAATTTGATTGATACGATAAACCGCCAGCTGTCACCCTCTGGGAAATGCTAATCACCCAATAGATAGTTTATCATCCTGCCATCTAATCATATAGCGTACCCTAAGCGACTATATTTCACCGAGAGTTCGCCTAAGGATCATAGTGGTGTGCCGTCGGCTCGGCCGACATCTCACAAAACAAGACGTAATGGACAAAAATTAGGCTGGAATCTTTGTAACACGTGTAATAATTAGCAGGATACAGCGTTCAACATAGCAGGCAAAACGCGGTGGATAATACGCCGACAGGCCTATTCGAGGCCGAGGGAGTGGCGGAGGGGGTGTTCGAGTTCTTCGAAGCGGAGGAAGTGGTGGCCGGAGTGGTCTTTCCAGATCACCTCTTTGTGATGTGGGAAGAGTTGCAGCAGGGGCGCGTGGTCGCCCAGCAATTCGTCGTCGAGACTAAGGGCAAAATAAAGCGGCGCCGACACGCGGCCGGCACCGTCGCCGGCATGATGCACAAGAGGTTGGAAGATAAGTTGGTCGAAGTCGGCATAGAGGGCCGCAAAATGCTCTGCCCCGGGACGGTCACCGGCAATGAGGCGTATGGTGCTGAGCACGTCGCGCACGGGGTTGACTGCCCAGATGGGGCCCTGGAACCAGGAGGCGGTGCAGAGGGCGTGGTAACCGCCGAAGCTGCTGCCGACCATCATGTCGACACCTTCAGCATCGACAACCGCCACAATCTGCTTCTGTATCTCCCACGGCGTGGAATGGTCATAGTCGAACGTGGGCGACACGACGCGCCACTCCGGCAGCATCTTTCGCAGCAATTGCCCTTTCATGGCGTTGCCGTCCGAGCCGTAGCCATGAATGTACATGACCGTAGTGCGCTTTTCGTTGTTACTCATCATCTTGCTGCGGTAGAATCATGTTACTAATAAGGAGGCTGCGGGGATTGATAGCCGAATCGGAAAGGGCGATGTGGGTGATGCGCTCGATGTGGCGTTCGGCGGCAAAGGGCAGGGCCTTCCATGTGCCTGCGGCTTGGTAGAAAAGCGTGTACTGCTTGGACGGCGAATAGTAGTAGCTCTCGACGTGCGAAGCGGTGAGGCTGTCGGGCCGGAGAGGGGTTTGAGCATCGAGAGCGGCGATGGCGACGAGGAGGTCGCCAGCCTTCTGTGACTGGGCGGCGTGGAGATAGTAGACAGGCGCGTTGGCAGGCATTTGCACAAGCTCATCAATGGTGCTGGCGAAGTGGAAGGACCGGCCGGCGCGCATATTGATGTATTTGCCCAATTCCGGGCCCTTGCTGATGTCGTTGGCCACCCACGAGGTCTGTGCGAGCTCTTCGATGTAGAGGACCGCATTGTCGGGGAGCGTATCGAAGGCGCCGGCCTTGCTCATGCGATCGATGAGGGCGAAACGGTGCTGGCTCTTGGCCCACTCGCGACCAACGTGATGGTTTGAGTAGCCCGTCAGGACCGAAAGCAGCAGGATGAAGAGACACCAGCCGAGGCGCACGAAGCGCTGAGCGCCCTCGGAGCGGAAGAGGCGCAGGGAGCCCGCGATGAGGAGCGCGAAGGCCGTCATGAGGGCGAACATCGAAAAGAAAGAGGTGACGTAGCCGCGCATCCAGTGGCTCCATTCGACATTGTACTTGGGCGTTATGCCAATCAAGGCATGGGCAAAGAAAGCCAAGAAGAGGGCCGCGAGGAAGCCCCACAACAGGTGCCTCCGCGAGAGGGAGGACGCCACTGAGCGCGTCAGCCACCAGAGGAGGGCGGCCTGCAGCAAGGCGTTAATCCATACGATGACAGGAGCATGTGTCAGTACACGCCAGAGGTTGTTGGTATGGCCGCCGATGAGGAGCGAGTTGTCGCGCATCAACGACTGGCTGTCCATGTAGTACTGCCACGGCAAGACGCCGCGCGTGCAGCGCCAGAGGACACGGAAGAAGCCGTCGAGCGTGAACGAGTCCGCCGTGAAGGTGGCGCCGGCGTAGAAGGCACTGCCCTTGTGCGTATTCGTGAGCCACAGGCGGTAGCCGAAATAGCAGCCCGCATAGAGCGCCGCAACGAAGAGATAAGGCAGCACCTCGCTCCAGAAGGCACGGCTGCGCAGCGTGGCCCTCAGCCCCCGGGAACGCCAATGTCCTATCGTGATGACCACGAGGAAGGCGACGGCGAAGAGCAGGTACATCTCGTAGAAGAGGAACGTAGCCAGCATGAGCAGTGCCGAGACGATGATGCGCCAATAGGCGCCACGTTCGCGATAGTTGAGGAAGAGGAGTAAGGCACCAATGAAGAGTATAAGACTGAAACTAAAGTAGAAAGGATAGGCAATGGTGGCTATGTGATTGTTGGAGGTGATGGCCGTGTCGAGGAGTAGGAGGAGGAGCACCATCAGTCCGAGCTGCCAAGAACGGAAGAGGCGGTAGACGAAGTAGGCCGCCAAGCCGTAGCAGGCCACGAGGGAGAGGTACTGCACCGCTTTGGTATAGGCGAAGTTGTCCACCAGATAGGGCACATAGTAGAAGATTTTGGTGATGAGGAAGTAGAAACGCCCCTGGGTTTCGGCATAGATACGCGCGTCGCCCATCCAGTCGGCCCAGCTGTGCCGCGCCACCTGGAAGTAGAGCAAGTCGTCGCAGGTGGTAAAGCCCACCTGGAAGAAGGGGATGAGGGTGAGTAGCGCGGTGGCAACGTAAGCCAGAGCGACGACGAGGCGCTCGCGGGACGACGCCCGGTTCATTGTCGTATCCATATCTGTCTGTGTGTAAAATAAGGAACAGTGATTGGGAAGTACTAATGTCCCAATCACCGTTCGCTATTGTTATTAAATGGATTAATAGCCGAAGATTTCGTCGAGGGTGAGCTTCTTCACCTTGCCGAACTTGCTCAGGGCGTTGAAGTCCATCTCGCTCTCCTTGCCGAGGATGAGGTAGGCTTTCTTCTGACCCTTGACGTGCTTCTGCTGGAAGCTGACCAGGTCGTTCATGCTCATCTTCTGGTAGGCCTGGAAGTTCTGCTTGCGCAGGGGCTCTTTCCAGCCCATCTGCTCGCAGTTGAGGTAGGCGCTGATGATGCCAAACTTGGTGGTGCGGGCAGTGCGGCTGCCGGCCAGCAGGGCATCCTTGGCCAGCTTGAAGTTGGCCTCGGCCTGCGGCATATCGTCGAAGAGCTCCTCATAGGCGTTGAGGGCGTCGAGCAACTTGTCGTTCTGGGTGATGACGTTGGCGCTGTTGTAGAAATAGCCGTCCTTGTCGCTGCCGTAGGTGTAGTGGCTGCTGGCACTGTAGGCGAGGCTGCGTTTCTCGCGCATCTCCTGGAAGACGATGGCGTTCATCGAACCGCCGAAGTATTCGTTGAAGAGGTTCATGCCGGGCACCTGGGCGGTGTTGAAATGCTCGCCACGGAAGTACTCGGTGACGTAGGTGTTCTTGGCATCGTAGTTGACGAAGAGGACGATGTTCTCATTGACCGCCTGAGGCTGGTAGACCTTGTTGGCAGGGACCTCCTTGGAGGGCTTCACGGTGTGGATGCGGTCGACAGCGGCAGTGGCCTCTTTGAGGGTCAGCGGACCGTAGTAGAGCACACGGTGCTTGTAGCTGAAGAGGTTGTGGAGCGCGTCGGTCAGTTGCTGGGCGGTGTAGGCACGCAACTCGGCATCACTCTCGTTGGTCTCGTCGACATAATCCTTGCCGAAGATGCCATAGGTGTTGAGGGCGCGGAAGGCGGCGCGCTGGTTGGTCTTGTTGTCGGTGCGGCTCTTGATGGCGCGCTCAACGAGCATCTTCAGAGCCTCGTCGTCAGGCTGGCAGCTGGCCATAACCTCTTCCACAAGGGCCATGGCTTTCTCCATATTCTCGGCCAGACCACCGATGCTGACAGTGACAGTGCGGCCACCAACGCTGATGCCCCACGAGCAGGCCAGTTTGTAGAACTCTTCCTGCAGCTGCTCGGCAGTATGCTTCGGCGTATTCAGATAATCCACAAGGTCGGAGGCAAGGTCGATGGTCTTGTCGGCAGTGCTGCCGAACTCGAAGCGGTATTGCAGGTTGAAGGTGCCGTTCTCCTTGTTCTGCACATAGAGCACCTCACTGCCGTTCTGGGTTTTGCCCTTCTGCAGGTCTTTCTTGAAGTTGACGAACTGGGGCTGCACGGGCTTGGCCTTGGCGGCGTCAGCCTTGATGCTTGCGAGGAAAGGACTCTCGTTGTCGCGGCTGACGAAGATGGGGGTGATGGCAGGTTTCTGCACCTTGGTCACCGGGTCGGGGGTGTCCTGGTGTTTGTAGACGATGACGTAGTTGTTGTCCTTGCAGATGCGGTTGGCGAAGTCGACGATGTCCTTTTTGGTGATTTTGGACAGCTCGTTGATTTCGTTGCAGACATCGCCCCAGTCCTGATGTTGCACGAAGGCGTAGGCCATCTGGCTGGCGCGGCTGTTGTTGCTCTCTGCCTGCTTCATCATCTGCAGTTTCAGTTGGTTGATGCTGGCCTCCAGCAAACTCTCGTCAAATTTGCCCTCCTTCACCAGGTCTATCTGGCCGAGCAACAGGTCGCGCAGCTGGCCGAGGGTCTGCCCCTGGGTCGGACGGCCACCAAGCATGAAGGCAGCGTAGTCGTTCAGCGTATAGGTGCCGGCATAGGCACCGAGGCACAGCTGTTTCTGATTCAGGTTCAGGTCGATGAGACCGCAGCTGCCGTTGTTCAGCACCATCTCCATGGCCTGTGCCAGTAGGGCGTCGCGGCTGCCGTTGCCCTCCTCGATACGGAAGGCGATGGTGAGGTTCTCGGGGTCCTGCCCGTTCACCAGACGGATGATGGGGCTCGTGATGGGCTCCTCTTTCACCTTGGTAAATCCGGGCACGGTGCCGGGCTTCCAGCCACCCATATATTTGTCGATGATGGCTATCACCTGGTCGGGATCGAAGTCGCCCGCCATGGCAACGCACATATTGTTAGGAACATAATAGGCGGCATGGTACTCGCGGATGTTCTTCATCGAGGGGTTCTTCAGGTGCTCGATGGTGCCGATGGTGGTCTGCTGGCCATAGGGATGGTGCGGGAAGAGGGCGGCCATCATGGTCTCGTTGACGCGGCGGTTGTCCTGCGCCATGCCGATGTTCTTCTCCTCATAGACGGCCTCCAGCTCGGTGTGGAAAAGACGCAGAACAAGGTTCGGAAAACGGTCTCCCTGCACCTTGGCCCAAGCCTCCACCTGGTTGGCGGGGATGTTCTCAACGTACATCGTGTAGTCGTTGCTGGTGAAGGCGTTGGTGCCCTCGCTGCCTATGGCGGTCATGCTCTTGTCATACTCGTTGGCAATGGCAATAGTCGAGGCTATGTAGCTGATGCTGTCTATCTGGTGGTAAATCTCGGCACGGCGCTTCTCGTCGGTCGTGCGGCGATACACCTCGTAGAGGTTCTCTATCTGCTGCAAGTACACCTTCTCCTTCTCCCAGTCGGTGGTGCCCAGCTGGTGGCTGCCCTTGAAGAGCATGTGCTCCAGGTAGTGAGCCAGACCGGTGGTCTCCTTGGGGTCGTTCTTCGAGCCGGCGCGCACGGCAATGTAGGTCTGGATGCGCGGCGCGTCCTTGTAGACGCTCAGGAACACCTTCAGACCGTTGTCCAGCGTGTACTCGCGCACGTTCATCGCGTCGTTGGGGAATGTACGATAACTGTACTTCTTCTGGGCTGATGCAGGCACTATGGCCAACAGCATCATTGCCACGAAAGCAATAAGGATTTTCGTTCTTTTCATTTTTATTTAACTATATGTAATTGAATAAATTATATGAATATACGCCTTATATGTCTTTTGCAAAGATACAAAAAAGTGCGTGTTTGCAACTCTCGTTTACAATAAACTTCGTATCTTTACATTTCAATTTTTTTCAGTAAATTGTCCCTATCTATTTTATTGACAATACAAAACACAAAAAATACACAATGAACTCAGTAAGCAATTCCCTCAACGCTCATCTGGCACATATCAACGACCTGGTGCGGCGTCTGAACACTAACGACAGTGAAATAGCTCAGATAGACGTCGACATGCTCCTCGCCGCTCTGCGCGCAATGTACGACTGCGTCTATCAGCTGCCCGTAGCCCCCTCCGGCATAAAAACCGTCGAGCAAAAAACGGAACCCGTCGAAGAGAAAACGGAGACCATGCCGACAGACGACAGCACTCCAGTCGCCACCCCCGTGGCCGCCGCCGTCGAGAGCCACGATGAGCTCGACAGCTCGCCTCTGATGATCGACGAGGACGAGGAACCGGTCTTCGCACAGGCAACCGAAACCGCCGACGAGACCTCAACACCCTCAAGGCAACTGACCGAAGAAATAGAGGGAAACCAGAACGACGACCTCTTCGAGGAACAGCACGAAACGCCCCTTGCCCAGACTACCGCAACAGCCACAGCGGCAGAGCCAGAACAGCAAACCGAAGAGCCGAAACCACAAACCGAGGAACCCAAAAAAGACTCGGCCGACAACCGTCAGCCTTCGCTATTCGACTACTTCCGCTCCGCTCCCGAACCCGAACAGCAACGCACTCTCGCCGACACACTCTCGCCAAAAAAGAGCGAAGAACCAGCCATGGCTTCCATCCACAAGGTGAGCGACCTGCGTACCGTCATCAACATCAACGACAAGTTCATGTTCATGAACGAACTGTTCCACAACAACATGAAGGGCTACAACGACTTTATCATTCGCCTCAACGCCATCGACGCCCGCGCAGAGGCTCTCGACTACGTCAAAGAAACTTCGCAAGCCTACAACTGGGATATGGAGTCGCTCGCCGTGAAGTCTTTCTATTCCATTTTCGACAAAAAATTCTGATACCTTTCCGCCATGTCCGAAACCAACAACACTTCCGCCCCTAAGCGTCCTCACGCCATCCTCTTCTCCGCTCCCTCGGGGTCGGGCAAAACGACCATCATCAGGCACATCATGCAGCACTTCCGCAATCTGGAGTTCTCCATCAGCGCCACCAGCCGCCCGCCACGCCAAGGCGAACAGAACGGTGTGGACTACTACTTCCTCTCGCCCGACGAATTCCGCAAAAGAGTCAACAACAATGACTTCCTCGAGTGGGAAGAGGTCTATACCGACACCTACTACGGCACCCTCAAGGCCGAGGTGGAACGCATCAGCGACAAGGGCAACGTGGTGGTCTTCGACGTAGACGTCAACGGCGGCATCAACATCAAACGCTACTTCGGCAACGACGCCATCGCCATCTTCGTGATGCCACCCTCAATGGAAGTGCTCGAACAGCGCCTCCGCAACCGCGGCACCGACAGCGAAGAGTCTATCGTCCGACGGCTGGCACGCTCGGCAAAGGAATTGGACGAGGCTAAGAACTTCGACATCACCGTCATCAACGACGACCTCAACACCGCCGTACAAGAAACTAAAACAATTGTGGCCGACTTTATTGACAGATGCAAAAATTAGGCGAGTTCATAAAAAAACACCTGAACGTCATACTGTTCATTCTGCTGGAGACTGTCGCCATCATCCTCATGACGCAGAACAGCGTCTACCAGCGCAGCCATATTGTGCGCTGGAGCAACAACGTGGCAGGACACTGGAACAAGGGCGTGGCATCCGTGACAGGCTACTTCGGCCTCAAAGCCGAAAACGAGCATCTGGCAGCCGAGAACGCCATGCTGCGCGCTCAACTGGCATCGTCCTACATCAGCTATAGCGACAGCGTATTCCGCGTGAACGACACCATCTACAAACAACGCTACACCTACTCCGACGCACTGGTGATAAAAAACACTTACAACCTCCCCAAAAACTACATGATGATCAACAAGGGCTCCGCACAAGGCATAGCCGTTGACATGGCAGTCATCTCGCCGCAAGGCATCGTCGGCGTCGTGGTCAACTGCACAAAGAACTTCTCGACCATCATGCCTGTCCTGCATGCCGACAGCCGCAACAGCGTGAAACTCAAACGCACCAACTCGACAGGCTCGCTCATCTGGGAGGGCAACGACTACCGCTACGCCACCGTAATCGACATCCCCACAACACACAAACTGCTCAAGGGCGACACCATCGTGACCAGCGGACTCTCCAACGACTTCCCCGAAGGCATCCCTGTCGGCTATATCGATGAGTTCGAGAGCATTCAGGGCAGCGGATTCTACAGCATCAAAATCCGACTCGCCACCGACTTCAACAAACTGAACCATGTCTACATCATCGACAACAAATTCAAGGCAGAGCAAGACTCGCTGATGAAAAGAACGGAGGAGGACAATGAATAGCAATCTGATTATACGCAACATAGCACGATTCATACTGCTGGTGCTTCTGCAAGTGCTGATATTCAACAACATCTATCTCGGCGGCTACATCAACCCCTCCATCTATCTGCTCATCATCGCCATGCTGCCAACAGGCATCGGCAGCATCCCCACCCTACTCATCGCCTTCTCCGCAGGACTTTGCGTCGACGTCTCCACCAACATGCTGGGATTCCACACCTTCGCCTGCACCGCCACAGGCTTCCTGCGCGACATCTGGCTCAAGAAAATCATCATGCGCGACAGCGATGAGGAAATAGACACACCCTCCACCTACAGCGTACCATACATGCAATATGCTGTATACCTGTTCCTTCTGCTGCTGGTCTTCAACGTCATCTACTACACCATCCTCTCCTTCAACTTCAAAGACATCCTTTCCATCATCATCTCCGCCCTACTCAGCACCATAGTGACATGGATTATCGCCATCATCTATCAGGCACTGACTCTCTACAAGTCGCGAAACGAGAAAAAACAGTTCTCATGAGAAAAACTCTCTGCCTCGCCATATTACCGCTCCTCATGCTTTTACCCGTCAGGCTCTCCGCACAACTGCCTGTCGGCAAATGGCGCACTCACTTCTCCTACCTCTCCGCCAAGACACTCTGCGACGCCGGCGACCGCATCTACTGCGCCGGCGCCAACGGACTCTTCTACTACGACCTCGACGACTATACCGTCAACCCTGTCGACAAGACCAACCAGCTCAGCGATGTCGGCATCTCCACATTCGCCTACGACCACGTGACCAAATGCCTCGTCGTGGCTTACAACAACGCCAACGTAGACATTATCAAGAACGGCAAAACATTCAACCTGAGTGACATAAAGCGTAGCAATATAGGCGGCAACAAGAAGATTAACAGCATACGCTTCGACAACCGTTACGCCTATCTGGCATGCGGATTTGGCATCGTGGTAGTAGACCTCACACGCAACGAGATAAAAGACACTTACCTGCTCGGTGAAAACAGCTCTTATGCCAACATCAACGATGTGGCCTTTACCGACTCGCTCATCGTCGCCGCCACCGACGACGGCATCATGACCGCCTACCGCAACAGCCCCATCCTGCACATCGTCTCATCATGGCGACACGACACCGCCTCGCTCGCCGCCGGACAGACCATAACGCGCCTCGGCGTCGACGCCTCATCACGCCTCCACCTGCTGGCATTCTCGGCAGGCAGCGACACCACCATCTACCGCGACAACGGCAACCTCGCCTTCGCTCCCATCACCTCTGGCAACATCAAGTCTTTCCGCTTCTACAACGGTTGCCTGCTGGCATGCCACGCCGACCATGTGGACATCTACCGTCCCGACGGGACTCTGCAACACAGCATTGCGCAGGCCGACTGGATGCCTATGACTGTCAATGATGCCATCACCACCACCGACGGACGCCTGTGGCTCGCACACTCCTGGGCGGGCATGGCTTGCATCAATCCCGACAACCCGTCGTCGGTAGCCACCTTTCACCCCGAATGTCCGCCAAACGACGACGTCTACAGGCTCACGGCTTTCGACAAGAAACTGATGGTCAGTCCAGGAGGGCACCGCACCACCTACGCCGGCGTCTACAATGCCGCCAATGTCTTCACTATGGACGGCGACTCATGGTACGCCCTTGTTGACGAAAAAGGCATCCTCGACAACATACGCGACATCATCGACGTAGCCGTCAATCCCTCGAAACAGTCCACCTTCATGGCCGCCGCATGGGGTGGTGGCATTGTCGAAGTGACCGACAACAAGGTCGTCCAACTATACGACGCCACGACAACAAACGGCGTTCTGGAACCCTACGTGGAAGGCTCCTACAGCACCCTGCTGACTGGTGGTCTGGCATACGACGGAAAAGGAAACCTGTGGGTTACCAACTCGCTAAAGACCAACGGTCTGGCAGTGCGCTACAGCAACGGCAACTGGGCAAGCTTCAGCACGCAATCCATGGTCGGCAACAACGACATCGACCACCTGATATGGGACAGCATCAACGACCTTAAAATATTCTGGGGACGCGCCAACCGCATCTTCGTCCACGACGGCAACGACAAGATGGCCTACATCGACCCCAACAACGGCGCCAAACTGGAGACCTCCATGGTCAATTGTGTGGCACAGGATCATCAGGGCAACCTGTGGATAGGCACCAACAAAGGCATCAAGGTGATTTACAGCCTCAACAGCATATTCGACAACGGCGGTGGCGGTGAGCGTTCGCCGGTCACCTGCAACAATATTCTCTTCAGCGCCAACGGCATCACCGAATACCTCATGGCCTACGAGAGCATCACCAGCATAGTCGTCGACGGAGCCAACCGCAAATGGGTCGGCACCTCCACCGGAGGTCTCTACCTGCTGTCGGCCAACGGACTGGAACAGATTGAACATTTCACCGCAGCCAACTCACCCCTGCTGTCGGACAAGGTGCTGTGCCTGGCCATAATGCCTTGGAGCGGCGAACTCTTCGTCGGCACCACAAGCGGACTGGTCTCCTACCGCACCACCGCCACCTACGCCTTCGCCGAGCCCATGGAGGACATACACGCCTACCCTAACCCCGTGCGCCCCGGCTACGACGGCCTCATCGCCATCAAAGGCTTCGCACGCAACGCCTTAGTGCATATCACCGACGCCAACGGCAACACCGTTTTCGCCACACGCGCCAACGGCGGACAGGCTGTATGGAACGGCTGCACCCACGACGGAAAGAAAGTGGCATCAGGCGTCTACTACGTCTTCGCTTCGGCAGACGACGGCTCCATGCGGTCAGCTACAAAAATACTAATCATCAGATAAATACAACGATGCTACTCTCCACGCAAGGCTTAGTGCTGCACACAACGAAATACGGCGAGACAAGCGTCATCACAAAAGTGTTCACGCGTCAGCTGGGGGTGGAGACCTACATAGTCAAAGGGGTGCGCTCCCCGAAAGGACGGACTAAACAGAATATGCTGCAACCTCTGAGCCATCTGGACATGACAGTATACAATAACCCGAAGAAGGAGATGCAGTATATCAAGGAGATGCGCCCTGCGTCACAGTACAACAGCATTGCTGGCAACGGCAGCAAGATGGCCATGCTCTTCTTCATCGACGAACTGCTGTACAAATCGCTGAAAGAGAACGAGCCCAACACTCCGCTCTTCGACTATATAGCCCTGAAACTTAAGGAACTGAACGAGGCCTCGCCACATCAGATGGCCTCCATGCCTATCGACATCATGATAGACACCGCTTCGCATCTAGGCATCGCGCCCATGGACAACTACAGCGTCGGCGAACCACTCTTCAACCTCAAGGAAGGACGTTTCCTCTCGCCGCCCTCAGCGTTCGCCGTGGCGACAGACCCCAACACCAGCTATTTCCTCGACGCCTCGGCCAGCAACAACCTGCACCGCTGCCTGTCTTCAAGCCGGCAACCGGCGGACAACGCCCTCAACGCAAAACAACGCTCCGAAACTCTGAACCACCTGCTGGAATACTACCACATACACCTCTCTGATTTCCACAACTTCAAATCGCACGAGGTGCTGCATTCCGTTTTAAGGTGACACATACAAGAACGATTATGAAAAGACTCTTTTTCATCGCTGCAATAATTGCAAGTCTGACACTCCAATTCTCGACCCTGCAAGCTCAATCCTGCTACTGGGTCTTCTTGACCGACAAGGCCGGCACTTCGTTCGACCCCTACACTTACTTCGACAGCAAGGCCATCGAACGCTACCGCCTCAACAACGCCGACCTCTACGACTTCACCAACTACCCGCTCAACAACAGCTACGTGCGGCAGATTGACGCCGTTGTGACGGATTTGCAATCCGGCACCGAAATATTCGGCCAGAGCCGCTGGCTCAACGCAGTGGCTGTCACCGCCACTGCTGAACAGATAGCAGCCATCGAGAGGCTGCCCTTTGTCCGCGAGGTGGCATTGCTCGGCGACGACATGCTTGCAGCCAGTGTGGATAGTCAGACTATCACGAACAGTGAGACTATCCAGAACAGTCCTTCTATCACCGACCAGCTGCTGCGTATGCAGGGCGAGCTATTTGTCGGTAATGGCATCGACGGCACCGGCATACGCATTGCCGTCTTCGATGGTGGCTTCCACGCCGTCAACACTCATCTGGCTTTCAAACACCTGCGCGACGAGGGGCGCATCATCGCCACATGGGACTTCACCAGGAAGCAGGAGGACGTCTACGACAATCACGGCCACGGCACTATGGTGCTCAGCTGCATCGCAGGACGCATGGGCGACAAGCTGTTGGGCCTCGCCACAGGAGCCACCTTCCTGCTGGCCAAGACAGAGGTGGACCCCGAGCCCTACAAGGAGGAGGTGTGGTGGGCACAGGCCGTCGAATGGGCAGACAAGAATGGCGCCGACATCATCAACAGCTCGCTGGGCTACACCAGCGACCGCCATTACACATGGCAGATGGACGGCCGCAGCTACGTCTCAAAGGCCGCCAACATAGCCGCCCGCAAAGGCATCCTGGTATGCAACTCGGCAGGCAACTCGGGCGAGGACAGCAACTGGAAAATAATAGGCACCCCTGCCGATGCCGACAGCATCATCTCCGTCGGCGGCATCGAACACTCGCTGACCTCCTACAAGCACATTAGCTTCAGCAGCTACGGCCCCACTGCCGATGGACGCCTCAAACCCAACGTCTGCGCCTTCGGCATCGCCGAGGTCGCCAAACCATATAATGACACCCTCACGGAATTCAACGCCGGAACCAGCTTCAGCTGTCCGCTCGTGACGGGCTTCGCCGCCTGCGCAATGCAGGCCGTGCGCGACGAAAAGCCAACAGCAATGCAGATGAAGCAGATGATCGAGGAGTCGGCAGACCTCTATCCATACTACGATTACGCCCTCGGCTACGGTGTGCCACAGGCCGACTACTTCACCGACTTCGCCGCACGCAACATATACCCTGCCCGCACCTTCCTCTTCGAGGAACGCGGCGATTATGTGCTGATACGCCCTAAGCATATCATGCCAAGCAAGCAGACCGCCGACAACGACAACAGCACAAAAGCCGTGATGTTCAAGATACAGGACGATGAAGGACACATCGAACGTTACGTCAACCTCGGCATCAAAAACATTGACAGCAACATCAGCATCGCCATCCCGAAAGCCGCCATACACGGCTACACCCTTGTCGCCAACGTCGATGGCTTCACCAACACTTTCCGCCTCTCGAACAGGGACAAAATCATCTACAAAGACAAGGATCACACTTTCGAATACTACCTCGTCGACACGACGGGCTACATACACGACAACTATGCCGAGAACACCAACCGCACCCTTGCCGACAACAACGTCAGCAACTGGGGCGTCGGGCAACGCCACCTGCTGGAGACGCACGTACAGCTTGGTGCCCTGTGGACCTTCGGCAACGACGCCATAAACTACGGCCTCGGCGCACGGGCAGGACTGCGATACCTCTTCAGCCTCAAGAAGTGGTACGGCATAGGCCTCGGCCTCGACATGGATGTACAGGAACTGGTCTACCCGGAGGATGCCCTCAACCCATGGGACAACAGCCTCGCACTGCAGGCGAACGCCAACATAGACGGCAAATACTTCGACCTCGGCACAATCAACCTCGAACTATTCCAGCGCATTCGCTTCAAGAAAGGCGGCTCGTTCCGCCACAAGGGGCTGCACTGGGACATGGGCATCTACGGCGGCCTGCAGTACAACAGCTACACCGTCTCCTACAACGCCGACCAGAACGCCAACAGCAGCGCGCAGACCAACATCTACTACAACGTCAAGCCCGCCGCCGACAGCAAACTGCAATGGGGCCTCGCCACCCGCCTTGTGTGGGACTGGATAGGCCTCTACGGCCGACTGCGTATGAGCCAGACCGACCTCGACCTACCACGCTTCGAAATAGGATTGCAATTATCATTATAAATATAAAATACACCAACGATGAAAAAAACACTGATTTTCTTCGCCTTCGCGCTGCTGGTGCTCACAGCCGGAGCACAGAACCACTACTGGGTCTTCTTGACCGACAAGGCCGGCACTTCGTTCGACCCCTACACTTACTTCGACCAGAAGGCCATCGAACGCTACCGCCTCAACGATGCCGACCTCTACGACATCAGCAACTACCCGCTCAACGATAGCTACGTGCATCAGATTGACGCTGTTGTGACGGATTTGCAATCCGGCACCGAAATTTTCGGCCAGAGCCGCTGGTTCAACGCTGTCGCCGTCACAGCCACCCCCGACCAGGTGGCCCGCATACAGCAACTGCCTTTCGTCCGCGAGGTCGTGATGCTTGAAGCTAATATGCAACTGACAGAAAGCGGAGAATGGGAAACCGAAAGCATCTCTGTTATGGCGGATTTGCAATCCGGCACCGACTCCGCCCTCAACGCCCAACTGCACACCCAGCTGCAGCGTATGGGCGGCAAATACTTCCGCGCCAAGGGCATCAACGGCAAGGGCATCCGCATCGCCATCTTCGACGGCGGTTTCCCGCAAGTGAACACCCACGTGGCCTTCAAGCACGTGCGCGACGAGCACCGCATCATCAAGACCTGGAACTTCCCCAACAAGAAAGAGGATGTCTACGGCTGGAACAGCCACGGTCTGATGACATTCGGTTGCATCGCCGGACGCGAGGGCAACGTCGACCTCGGTATGGCCACAGGTGCCGAATACCTGCTGGCACGCACCGAGATCGAGGCCGAACCCTTCAAGGAAGAGGTCTGGTGGCAGATGGCCGTCGAATGGGCCGACAAGAACGGTGCACAAATCATCAGCTCGTCCCTCGGCTACGGCAAGGACCGCTACTATACAAAGGACATGAACGGTCAGAGCTATGTGGCCAAAGCCGGCAATATGGCTGCCCGCAAGGGTATGCTGGTGTGCAACAGCGCAGGCAACGAGGGCGACGACAACAAGTGGCGCACTATCATCACCCCCTCCGATGCCGACAGCGTGCTCTGCGTGGGAGGTCTCGACCCGAGCCTTACCGACTACCAGCGCACCAGCTTCAGCAGCTTCGGCCCCAGCGCCGACGGACGCCAGAAACCCAATGTCACCGCTTTCGCCTGGGCCCGCAGCGCCAACACAGGCAAGAGCAACGAAGAGTATCACGTCGTCCCCGGCACCTCCTTCAGCTGCCCCCTCGTGGCCGGTTTCGCCGCCTGCGCTTTGCAGGCCAAGCCCAACCTGACGGCTATGCAGCTATTCCACGAAATCGAGAAGAGTGCCGACCTCTACCCCTACTGCGACTACAGCTACGGCTACGGCGTGCCACAGGCCGACTACTTCACCGGCGACCGCAAACCCGCCACGCCTACCTTCAAGTTCGTCCAGACCGACAGCGCGCTGACAATCGTTCCTCTTAAGGACTATAAAAATTGCCGTATCTTCATAAAAAACACCAATCCCCACGGCGAAATCATAAACTATCAGAAACTCGAACTGGAGGACTTCACCACAGACAAATCCCTCATCCTCAGCGGCGGCAACATAATCACCGCTCAGATGGACGGATATGTTGCAGAATACACCGTGAAGAACTCCACCAATGCATTTCTTTCTACCTATTGCTACCCCGCAGTTGCTTTCGATCAAACCGACGAAACCCACTTCAGCAACATCCTGGATGAAGGTGGAGCCATCAAAGAAAGCTACTACCAGCTGGGCATAGCCATCAACACCTCCGGCGACGAGCTGTCGACCCGCATCTGGTCGCCCGCCAAGCGCATCGGTTTCCGCCAAATCAAGCATTTAACCAAAGCCTACGGCTTAGGTTATGCCTTCGAATACGGCCACACCAGTTTCCGTTTCGACAAGACCGTTGCCAACCACCTCGACACGCTGATGGCCATGGACGACGACCTGCGCTGGCTCGACAAAAGCGTCATCAAGCACAAAGTCAACGTCGGCGAGCTGGGCATCGAGCTTTTCCAGCGCATCCGCCTGCGTCCTTGCGGCGTCTTCCACAATGGCTGGCACTGGGACCTCGGCGTCTATGGCAACTGGGGTTTCAACGTCTACAAGCTGGAAGGCCAACACAGCGGCGACATCGCCTCGACACGCAAACAGGTGCTGCGCGACCTTGACGTCCTCACCGACTACCGCTGGAACTACGGCATCACCACTCGCCTCACACGCGACTGGATAGGCCTCTACGCCCGCTACCGCCTCAACGGCATCGGCAAGGATGTCGCCGCCGACAAGGTGCTGATGCCACGCCTCGAAGTGGGCATCAACCTGTCGATCGGAGCACTGAAATAAAATTGGTATGCAAATATATCCTCTGAAAGATATATGCGAAAAAGAGCAGAACTTATAAAACACATCAGCAAGCCTGACAAAAACAAATGGTTTACAGCCATTTTGTCGCTGATGCTGGTTCTGCTCACCTATCCGGCTTTTGAGCCAGACCATGGAGTAGGACTAGACCCTTCCTACGTTTGGGGATTCAACTACCTGTTCGACTACGACTACGCATCGCTTACCGAACTGACCCATCCATACGGGCCTTTGGCCTTGCTACGCATACCCATAGCCGTCAATGGCCACTACGCCCTGTTCCTGGTCTTCTTCACCTTGCTGAAATTATGCCTTGTTTGGCAGACTCTCCGGCTGGCACAACGCCACTCACTTCCACTGCTCGCAACGGTTGTCGCAATGGTTCCCTTCGCCATTGTCGCCAATATCGATTTATTGATGATTTTCAATGTGGCCCTATTGACCCTCTACGCAATAGAATTTAAATCTGTTTGGCGATTTCTATTGGCCACCTTACTGGCTGTATTTGGATATAGTATCAAAGTGTCGATCGGATTGCAATCCTGTATGGTGGTTTTCGTCGGATGGACACTTATACTTATCCTGTACAAGGACTTACGTTTTTCCTTAGTCACCGCAGGGGCCGTTCCTGTTTTGCTTCTTCTTGTCGGGCTTGCCGTATGGCACAGTTTTCCAAGGATGTTCGATGCCTATGTCGGAATGACACATCTCTTTGGAGGTTACAACGAAGCCATGGTGCTTCCCAATGGGCACAAAATGTGGAAGATGATTGTCTGCATCTGTTTTGTTTTCGCTTTCCTGCTCTCAGTCAATGGCCGATGGGGCAAAATAATGTGCCTGCTGTTGATTCTGCCTCTCTTCGCCAACTGGAAATATGGCATTGTCCGCGAAGATTTCTACCATCTTAAACAGTTGCTGTATTTCTCCGTGTGTTTTGTTTCCACCATCCTTCTGGCGCAAGAGCGCATCAGCTGGCCATCGTGGTTATGTTCGGCGGTTGCTATTGGCATGCTGTATGTCGCCGTTTCTGACATCAACTACAATCGTTCAAAAATACTGACAGCCAGCCCACACAATTTCTTCGACAGAGTGATTGGTTACAAGAAAACCGTTGACAAGAGTCAATCGTACATGGCAAATGCTATGAATACCCGAAAACTGCCACCTAATGTCACCAAAGCCATCGGAACCGGCACCACAGACTGCTATCCTTGGGAACAAGTCTTTATCGGCGCCAACAGCCTTCGTTGGCAACCTCATTGTACCGTCGAATTGGGAACAGGCAACACCCTGTGGCTCAACCACAAGGCTGCACTCAATTTTAACAGTAGCCTCAAGGCTGTACAATACATTATCTTCCACAAACCCAACTACGACAACGACCTTGGCCTCATAAGTATCGACGACCGTTACCTCCTTAACGACGAACCCGCCATATTAGACTCTATCCTATCCAACTACTCTGTTGCCGATTCGGGACAGTGGTACGGATTGCTTCTCCACCACGGCGGCTCACACTACAACCTCATAGACGACACGATAGCCTCCATGTCTGTCAGTTTTGGAGAATGGATACCCGTGCCAACGCATCAAGAGGGAGTCATAAAGGCTTCTGTCGGAATCAAGCATAATTTAGCAGGATTGGTCAAAAAAACATTCTACAAGCCCGATATCTACTATGTCGACTATCTGATGTCCGACAGCACCATCCACACCTACCGTTTCTCACGGGAAACAGCGGCGTCCGGTTTGTGGGTCTGCCCCTATGTCAACTCTTATTCCGAATTAGCCTCCCTATTTTGCGGAAACACCGATTTGCCAAAGCCTCAATCCATTCGCATCCGGTCCGACGGCAACACACGAACCAATATTCCTCATATCTCCGTAACATTCCGACGCTCGCACACCCTCCAGACAACAATGGCCCCAGTGCCGACTTCGACGGTGCCTTGCACACACCAGAGCGATTGAGGTTGCCCGTCGCGTAATGGTTGGCCGTGGCCCGCGCCCAAAAGTGTTATCCTTGACTTGGAAGTTTGTATTTTTTTGCATTTACTAAACGGATATCTTTCATTTAGTTCTACACAACTCCCTCTTTTATTATTATGCCCTATTTTTCAGAAAACGTTTAGGAGACTATTGATATCTTCCACATTTTTTTTGATTTAATAATTCCTCCGCAATACTTTTTTCTTCCGTTCCAATATTTCTTTGTATTTTTGCAAATTGAAATGGAGAAAAATCTTTATATCATTGCAGGGTGCAACGGGGCGGGGAAAACCACCGCCTCGTATACCGTATTGCCTGATATTCTGCAATGTCGCGAATTCGTCAATGCCGACGAGATAGCACATGGATTGTCTCCTTTCAACCCCTCCGTCATGGCCATCAAGGCCGGAAAACTGATGTTGCAACGCATCAGAGAGTTGCTCGGACAGGACGAGACCTTCGCCATAGAGACCACCCTGTCGGCCAAGTCGTACATCAACCTCGTCAGACAGGCTCAAAGCAAAGGCTACACTGTCACGCTGGTGTTCTTCTGGCTCCGTACGCCCGAGCTGGCTCTGCAACGTGTCGCCGAGCGCGTCAGCAACGGCGGTCACAACATTCCGGTCGCAACCACACAGCGCCGCTACGTGGCGGGGATAAACAATTTGTTCAACCTTTATGCTCCCGAGGTGGACGGCTGGTTCGTCTACGACAACAGCAACACACCGCGTGTCGAGGTGGCTCACGGCGGCAAAAACGCACCCACCACAATACTCAACGAGGAGCTATTCTATAAAATGAAAGAATATGTCAGATAAAGACATTCAGGATTTTGCAGAGAAACTGCAACTCGGATTGAATATTGCCGAACGACGCATGCTCGAGGAAAAAGCATTGCACAATCAGGACATCGTGGTCTGCAACGACGACGGCAAAATAGAGCGCGTTCCGGCAAAGGAAGCCATCAAGACCTTGTAAACAAACAAAATACAAAATATATGACACTCGAAGAATTTCAGAACGAACTAAGAATGGGCATCCCCGACCCACTGCCCGAACCACAACCCTATGACCCCACGGTGAACCACGCCCCCAAGCGCAAGGACATCCTCACGCCAGCCGAAAAGAAGCTCGCCATCCGCAACGCCCTGCGCTATTTCCCCGCCAAGCACCACAAGATGCTGGCAAAGGAGTTCGCCGAGGAGCTGAAGCAGTACGGACGCATCTACATGTACCGCCTGCGCCCCACCTACAAGATGTACGCACGTCCCATCGAGGAATACCCCGCCAAATGCCGTCAGGCAGCAGCTATCATGCTGATGATCCAGAACAATCTGGACCCTGCTGTGGCTCAGCACCCCCACGAGCTGATCACCTACGGTGGCAACGGCGCCGTCTTCCAGAACTGGGCGCAGTACCGACTGGTGATGAAATACCTCAGCGAGATGACCGACGAGCAGACCCTCGTGATGTACAGCGGACACCCTATGGGCCTCTATCCCAGCCACAAGGAGGCACCACGCGTGGTGGTCACCAACGGCATGATGATTCCCAACTATAGCAAGCCCGACGACTGGGAACGCTACAACGCCCTCGGCGTGACGCAGTACGGCCAGATGACCGCCGGCAGCTACATGTACATCGGCCCGCAGGGCATCGTTCACGGCACCACCATCACCGTGCTCAATGCCGCCCGCAAACTGGGCGGTGGCACCGCCGGCAAGCTCTTCATCACCGCCGGCCTCGGTGGCATGAGCGGCGCTCAGCCCAAGGCTGGCGACATCGCCGGCGTGGTCTCCATCACCGCCGAAATCAACCCCTCAGCCACTCAGAAACGCTACTCGCAGGGCTGGGTCGACGAGGTGCACGAGAATCTCGACGAGCTCTTCGCAGCCGTCAACAAGTCAATCGCCGCCAAGGAGGCCAAGAGTTATGCCTACCAGGGCAACGTCGTCGACCTCTGGGAATACTGCGCCGCAAAGGGCATCAAGGTTGACCTCGGCAGCGACCAGACCTCGCTCCACAACCCCTGGGCCGGCGGATACTACCCCGTGGGCATCAGCTTCGAGGAGAGCAAGCGCATGATGGCCGAGCAACCCGAGCTCTTCAAAGAGAAGGTGCAGGAGAGCCTCCGCCGCCATGTGGCAGCCATCAACAAGCTGACAGCCAAGGGTATGTACTTCTTCGACTATGGCAACGCCTTCTTGCTCGAAAGCAGCCGCGCCGGCGCCGACATCTGGAACGCCGACCACACCGCCTTCCGCTACCCCTCATACGTTCAGGACATTATGGGCCCCATGTGCTTCGACTACGGTTTCGGTCCCTTCCGTTGGGTATGCACCAGCGGCAAGCCTGAAGACCTCGACAAGAGCGACCACATCGCCATGGAGGTGCTGGGCGAGATAGCCGCCACCGCTCCTGCCGAAATACAGCAACAGATGCACGACAACATTCAGTGGATCCGTGGCGCCAAGGAGAACCACCTCGTCGTCGGCAGCCAGGCACGCATCCTCTACGCCGACTGCGAAGGGCGCACCAAGATAGCCGCCCGCTTCAACGAGGCTATCCGTAAAGGTGAAATCAGCGCACCCATCGTCCTTGGCCGCGACCACCACGACGTCAGCGGCACCGACAGTCCCTTCCGCGAGACCAGCAACATCTACGACGGCAGCAACCGCTGCGCCGACATGGCCGTACAGAACGTCATTGGCGACAGCTTCCGCGGCGCCACATGGGTCAGCATCCACAACGGTGGCGGCGTAGGCTGGGGCGAGGTGATAAACGGCGGCTTCGGCATGGTCCTCGACGGCAGCGCCGAGTGCGACCGTCGCCTCCGCATGATGCTCCACTGGGACGTCAACAACGGCATCAGCCGACGCTCCTGGGCACGCAACGAGGGCGCCATGTTCGCCATCCGCCGCGCCATGGACATCTGCCCCGAGCTCAAGGTCACCATGCCCAATCTCGTCGACGACAACATCCTCGAAGGGCTGTTCTAATAACACCAACTATCAAGAAGGGGCGCTCAGCAAAGGGCGCCCCTTCTTCTATATTTATAAGCGAAAGCTAACAACATCATATATAGACCAGTCCGGCATAATTAGAACATCGGGCATTTCGACAACCAATGCGCCCACTTTCCCACCAAATCCATCAAAACTCAAAAAGACACAATCTTTTTTGAAACCCACTTCTGTGCTCAACAACCTGCCGGAAAAAAATATTTTTTTCCCATTCCAGAAAATGTTCGTAACTTTGCAAATCCAAACATGACTATGAACAGTATCGACATAAACGCCCGTCAGCTTTTCTTAAACATCAAGAAAAGAGATGTTTATTGTCTCCTGTAGAGGCATCACGAAGAATGCCTCATGTCTGATATACAAGCTCTTTTGTATGTCTTTTTATGTATTTTAGTAGTTTGGAATCCATTTTTTTATTTAAACAACAAAAAACTTAATACCATGGAACTTCCATTTGCAGAAGCGTGGAAAATCAAGATGGTTGAACCCATCAAGAAATCCACTCGCGAACAACGCGAAAAATGGCTCAACGAAGCCCACCAGAATGTATTCATGCTCAAGAGCGACTACGTCTACATCGACCTCCTCACCGACAGCGGCACCGGCGCACAGAGCGACCGTCAGTGGGCTGCCATGATGATGGGCGACGAGAGCTACGGCGGCGCCCGCTCCTTCTACCACATGAAGGACACCATCACCGAACTCACCGGCTTCGAGTATGTCATCCCCACCCATCAGGGCCGCGCAGCCGAGAACGTGCTGTTCAGCTATCTGGTGAAACCCGGCAATGTCATCCCCGGCAACGCCCATTTCGACACCACCAAGGGTCACATCGAGAGCCGTAAGGCTTTCGCCATCGACGTCACCGTCCCCGAAGCCTACGACACACAGCTCGAAGTACCCTTCAAAGGCAACGTCAGCCTCGAAAAACTCGAGAAGGTGCTGCAGGAGAACAAGGGCAACGTGCCCTTCATGGTCCTCACCGTCACCAACAACACCGTCGGCGGACAGCCCGTCTCGATGCAAAACATACGCGAGACCTGCGAACTCTGCCACAAATACGGCGTACCCGTCAATGTCGACAGCGCCCGCTTCATCGAGAATGCCTACTTCATCAAGACACGCGAAAAAGGCTATGAGAACAAGACTCTCCGCGAGATAGCCCTCGAGATGTTCAGCTACGCCGACTGCATGACCATGAGCGCCAAGAAGGACGGCCTCGTAAACATGGGCGGCTTCATCGCCACCAACAAGAAGGACTGGTACGAGGGCGCCAAGCTCTTCTGCATCCCCTTCGAAGGCTTCCTCACCTATGGCGGCATGAACGGCCGCGACATGGACGCCCTCGCCGTCGGTCTGAAAGAGAACATCGAGTTCGAAATGGTCGAGACCCGCATCAAGCAAGTCCACTACCTCGCCGCCAAGCTCGACGAGTACGGCATCCCCTACCAGCGCCCCGCAGGTGGCCACGCCATCTTCGTCGACGCCGACAAGGTGCTCACCAATATCCCAAAGGAGGAGTTCCCCGCACAGACCCTCACCTGCGAGCTATACCTCGAGGCCGGCATCCGCGCCTGCGAAATCGGCTACGTCCTTGCCGACCGCGACCCCGTGACCCGCGAGAACCGCTTCGGCGGCAACGACTTCGTCCGCCTCTGCATCCCGCGCCGCGTCTACACCAACAACCACATGGACGTCATCGCTGCAGCACTCAAGAATGTCTACGACCGTCGCGACACCATCAAACGCGGTCTCGAAATCACCTGGGAGGCCGAGCTCATGCGCCACTTCACCTGCCAGTTCAAACGTCTGGGTTGATTCATCTTGCCCTAAACGTTTTTAACAAGAAGTCAGTTCTGACCACAAAAGGCAGAACTGACTTTCTTTATATCCACAAAACAACGTCATTACCTTTCAGGCACCACGAAGCGTAACGCCTGTGGCATCTGCTCGATATGGAAAGTGTCGCCACTCAGAATCTCGCCGTCCAAGCAGACATCTATCGGATGAGACGACTCTATATCAATGGTTTTACCACGTAAATAGGTCATCTTTGACTGCACATCAGGACGGTCGATGAACGAGCCGTCGCGGTACGACTTCAGCAGCTGCGCGAAACGCCATAACGGCAACGGCTTAAAGATGCACACCTCAATGAGTCCATCGTCGTTCAGCGAAAGGGGCGAACACATGTACGCGCCACCCACATAGCGCCCGTTACCCATGGTGCTGAAAAGCAGGTCGCCATCATGCACCACACTGCCGTCGACCGCAACGCGGCAACGTGTGCGACGCCCTGTGAACAAGGCTTTCAGTATACCCGTTGTATACGAGTTACGTCCACCTATTATCGGCATGCGACGCACCTCCATCATGGTGCGGCACACCACGGAGTCGAAACCAAAATTACACACATTCAGCGCATAACGGTCGCCGACACGCATCACGTCAACCCTATGCACCTCGCCATCGACAAGGCTCTGCAGGTCGAGGAACTTCCCCATCCCACCATAGTATTTCACATAGTCATTACCGCTGCCCACCGGCAGGCACGTCACCTCGGCGCACTCGAAACCCATCGCGCCACTCACTACCTCGTTCAGCGTGCCGTCGCCACCACAGGCATAGAAACGCAACAGCTCACCGCCTGCCGAACGGCAACGGTCGGCGACATAGCGTGTCGCATCGCCCGGCGCGTCGGTAACGTATAATTCAGTCCTTACTGCTGCAGGCAACGACGCCAGACGCTCGCGCACCTCCATGGTGCAGTCATGCCTGCCAGCCTGCGGATTGACTATAAAAAGATGCTTCATCTTCTATCGGTTTGAGCTTGCAAAGATAATGACTTTTGGCAACAGCACAAATTTATTTTAATAATTAAATACTAATTAACTCAATACAACGTTATCAAAAAAAACGGGAACAGGTCATCTCGCTCCTCTTTCCGAGCAATTTATCAATGTCAATAATCTAAAAACACAATAACAATGAAAAAAATAGCTCTTTTCGCCGCCGCCATGCTACTTTGCGCCGGCATCTCGTTTGCACAGAACCCCGTCAAGAAAACCGACAAGAAGACCGCCACCATCGAGACCAAAGCCGTCAAGGCCAATGTCGAAGAGGCTCCCGCACAGAAAAACTGCGGCAACTGTCCGCACCACAAACAGTGCGTCAACAAGAATGCCGAGGTCCAGAACGGCAGCGGCGAAAGATCCATAGCAGCCAAGAAAGCGGCCGAGGCCAAACCCACCTGCCAGAAACAATGCGGCAACAAACAGAACAAACAGGAAGCACAGCCCGCTAAGAGCAACAAATAATGAAAAACATCCGCAACTTCTGTATCATTGCCCACATCGACCATGGCAAAAGCACCCTGGCCGACCGCCTGCTTGAAGTGACCAACACTGTGTCGCAACGCGACATGCAGGATCAGGTGCTCGACGATATGGATCTTGAGAAAGAGCGCGGCATCACCATCAAAAGCCACGCCATACAGATGAACTACGCCCGGGGCGGCGAACAATACGTGCTCAACCTCATCGACACCCCGGGCCATGTTGACTTCAGCTACGAGGTGAGCCGCTCCATCGCCGCCTGCGAAGGGGCTCTGCTCGTCGTCGACGCCACACAAGGCATTCAGGCTCAGACAATCAGCAACCTGTATCTGGCTCTGGAGAACGACCTCGAAATCATCCCCGTGATGAACAAGATTGACCTCGACAGCGCCATGCCCGAAGAGGTGGCCGACGAGATTATGGACCTGCTGGGATGCCCACGCGAGGATATCCTCTCGTGCAGCGCCAAGACAGGCGTCGGCGTTCCAGCCATACTCGACTCCATAGTCGACCGCATCCCTGCTCCCGATGGCGACGCCGAGGCTCCGCTGCAAGCTCTGGTCTTCGACTCGGTCTTCAATCCCTTCCGCGGCATTATCAGCTATTTCCGCATCATGAACGGCACGTTGCGGACCAATGACCACGTCAAGTTCGTCAGCACTGAGAAGGACTACCACGCCGACGAAATAGGCGTGCTGCGCCTCAACATGGAACCTCGCAAAGAACTGAGCGCCGGCGATGTGGGATACATCATCAGCGGCATCAAGAGCAGCCGCGAGGTGCGCGTGGGCGACACCATAACGCATGTCGAGCAGCCCTGCGACAAGGCCATCGACGGCTTCGAAGCTGTGAAACCCATGGTCTTCGCCGGCGTCTATCCCGTCGACACTGACGACTACGAGGAGCTGCGCGCCAGCATCGAGAAACTGCAGCTCAACGACGCCTCGCTGACCTTCGAGCCAGAGAGCTCCCTGGCTCTCGGCTTCGGCTTCCGTTGCGGTTTCCTCGGCCTGCTGCACATGGAAATAGTGCAGGAACGCCTCACACGCGAGTTCAACATGGACGTCATCACCACCGTTCCCAACGTGCAGTACAAGGTGAAACTGACCAACGGCACAGAGATTGACGTCTACAACCCCTCAGGCATGCCCGAACCGAACAACATCAGCGAAGTCTACGAGCCTTACATCCACGCACAGATCATCACCAAGGCCGACTACATAGGCCCTGTCATCAAGCTGTGTATGGACAAGCGCGGCATACTGAAGAACCAGAACTACCTCACCACCGACCGCATCGAGATAACCTTCGACCTGCCGCTGGGCGAGGTGGTCTTCGACTTCTACGACAAGCTGAAGAGCATCTCAAAGGGCTACGCCTCATTCGACTACTACCTCAACGGCTTCAAACCCAGCAAGCTGGTGAAGCTTGAGATACTGCTCAACGGCGACCCCGTCGATGCCCTGTCGACGTTGACCTACGTCGACAATGCCTACCCCATCGGACGCAAGATGTGCGAGAAGCTGAAGGACCTCATCCCACGCCAGCAGTTCGACGTCGCCATACAGGCCGCCATAGGCAGCAAGATTATAGCCCGCGAAACGGTGCGGCAGGTGCGCAAGGACGTCACCGCCAAGTGCTACGGCGGCGACATCACCCGCAAGCGCAAACTGCTTGAGAAACAAAAGGAGGGCAAGAAGCGTATGCGCCAAGTGGGCAACGTTGAAGTGCCGCAAAGCGCCTTCCTCGCCGTGCTGAAATTAGATTAAAGGAGGCGACCGTATTTTGCGGTCGTAAAAATAAATTTCAAATTCATATCTATGTCAACAACCGCAATAGCAATCATCATCGTCCTCACGGCCCTGCTTTCGGTAGCCGTGACGGGATACATATTCTACAAGGTCGTAAAGACCTATTTCGACAACCAGCAGAAAACGCAGATGCTGCAAATGAAGATCGACGAGCACAAGGAGTCGCTCAAGGTCGTCACCCCCATCCGCCTGCAGGCCTATGAGCGTATGGCGCTCTACCTGGAGCGCATATCGCCCAACAGCCTCGTTCTGCGCACCTTCCGCCCCGGAATGGACATCAAGGCACTGCAAGTGGCAATGACCAAGAGCATCCGCGACGAGTGGGAACACAACCTCAGCCAGCAGGTCTACCTCAGCGCCGAGAGCTGGAACCGCATCCGCGAGGCAAAGGAGGAGATGATCAACCTCATCAACGGCAGCGCCGTCAAACTGCCTGCCGACGCCGACCCGTCGAGCTTGGCGGGTGCCATCTTCGAGAGCTGCGCCAAGAGTAAAATCCCCACCGACGAAGCTATCGAATTCATGAAGAACGAGATACAAGAGCGCTTCGCATAACGAAGCTCAATCCAAAACGATAAGCGGGCAGTACTGTCCGCTTTTTTTATTCGCATCGTCCGTCGGGAGTGCAGACCTGAGGGACATACCGAAGGGTATCGACGACTGTGTAGTCGAGGTCGGTCACCGGAACTGTGACGTCACGTATGTCGGTAGGTTCAAATGTGGCGTTGCCGTTTGCGTCGACGACATAGGTGCATTTCATGCGGTTTTGCGGGTCTAAGAGCATTGTGGTCGGTGTACCGTTAGGGCCTGTGATGGTCTGCGCCTGCGGAGCAATGTCATTGACGATGTTGTTCATCCGGTTGTCGGCGGCGTCCCATCCCAGTTCTTCGTAGCTGGCACCGCGATGTCGCATTACGTTCCACAACAGTGTCCTCTTGTTTTTCACCATCAGGGGCCGATACTGTGGCAGGGTGTCGTTAATCCAGTAGCGGGGTGCGTCGATGTGGTAGTTGGCGAACACTTTGTCCATATACTGCGCCGTGCTATAGCGCTCTTCGATGAAATACCAGCGCACGCGGCTGCTGTCGCATTCAGCCATCTTGCGCGGGTATACATCGCGCATGCTGATGTGGCAAGGCCCACAGCACGAGCTGGTCAGCACCACTACCTTGTAGTGCATCGTGTCGGCAGCAATAACCTGCTTCAGTTGCGCCACGGTAATTGGGGTGAGTTCCTCCATCTGCAATACCTTGCGGTAGTTCCTCGCCGTGGGCTTTTCCATCATACAGCCCGCAAAAAGCACAGCCGCAAACATAACAATCATCAGTCTTTTCATTTTTCTTTTTTTTATCTTACGACCGCAGAATGCGGTCGCCTCCTTGTTCTGTATATATAGACGTACAAGGATGCAAATTCTTACAAAAAATGGGAAAATAAT
>Ga0310694_10001097_pt1 | contig 32024 bp, 50 predicted proteins | sample 174DNAGHGhighgp2_FD_203884 | JGI IMG/M metagenome (GOLD analysis project Ga0310694, IMG submission 203884) | Sheep rumen microbial communities from Palmerston North, Manawatu-Wanganui, New Zealand - 1742 DNA GHGhigh gp2 (v2) (version 2) | ecosystem: Host-associated > Mammals > Digestive system... | reverse complement strand
GTTTTAAATTCCTATTTTTAATTTTCGTTTCTTGATTACGTTGGCAAAGATAATAATTAAATTTCAACTTTCCAAATAAATTTGCTAGTTTAACATTTCTTTAACACTTTGCCCTTACGTGCGTACCTTATATATTATATAGTACTTATTTAAGTACCTTATTTAATTACGCACTTTGTTATCTTTGCGACAGCGTGAGAGTCAAAATAAAAACCAGGCTCTCCGTATTCGACAAAGTTAACACCATCACCCTCACGATTCCATGAAGGACGTGTTGTTTTTACCCAGCCGTTTACTTCACCATCAAACAAGCCCAATGCTTTTTGAGCATCTTCTTCTTTCTCAAACGTATCAACCCCCTGGCGAATAGTTGAACAATCGTCAATCCAATCGGTAGTCAATACAAAAATTTCTTCACCAGCCATAATTTATTTGTTTTTTTCTTTTTCCCAATTGTCAATGTATTTCTTCAAATCTTCCAATTTGGTTGAACCAACATTTTTCATCTTGAACCATCTATTACCCTTCTTTTCGCAGGGATAGAACGTTCCATACACTCCATTGCCGATTATCTCGTACTCCTGAACTATGCGGTAGCCTTTGTAGATACCGCATATATGTTTTTTAACACTCATACTATACTCTTTACTAGGTTGTAAATATCCTGATGTCTGCCGTCACTATAAAGGTCGGCAATCTGCTGTGCATAAGGTAAAACCTTTTCAGCCATCAAGTCGATTTGCTTTTGGCTCTTACGATTAAGTTCTTTTAACAAAATCTTGTAGCCATCCAGATGCTGCTTGCCTGTTATCACCGTGCCTACAATACCATTGTTATAGGTGCAAGGCTGAATGTAGATGTACACACCACTTTCGCTATAATCACCCGAAAAGTAGTTCACACCACCTTTTTGATAGTCCACGTTAACACGTAACTTATTAAGTGGCTCACCACCTGCCCTAGTGATTGGCTGTTTAAGTTCTAAATACATTTTTTTGTCCATACCTGTTGTTCTTAATTGTTACGCTCGAAAGATACAAATTAAATTTCAAATTTCCAAATATTATTTCAACTTTAACATTTCTTTAACACTAGAGGTATTAAATGTTAATAAAAAGTTAAAATGATAAAAATATTTGGTAGATATGCCGGAAATGATTATCTTTGAGGTGGGAAAACAGGCTGAAGGCGTACCTGTCATCCATCTTGCCTTAGGCCAACAAAAAAGGGAGTAGCCAAATTGCTACTCCCAACGTCAAACAATCAAAAACCAACAAATTATGAATGCAAATCTATTGTGCCGCTTAAAGGAATCGAACCTCTCTTTCCATGTGAGGTAACTCTAGGCGTCCTAACCGATAGACGAAAGCGACAGATAAAAAAAAGGGAGAAAGAACGCTGTACGGCTCGCTTATTTGGTGAGTTGGCGGGCAATGCTTTTCTTTTCTCCCTATAAGGGCGTTTCGACAGGCGTGGCGGCGGAATGGTAGACGCGCGGGATTTATATTACCCCAGAGCCGCAAGCCTAAACGTCCTCTGTTAAAAAAATGTGGGGTGCTGCGCCATCGGCGGCGGGCGCAACGGGCGTGCCTATTTATGACATCGTTGCCAACGCTAATAATGCTAACGCAACAGAGTTAAATGGCGGGCCCTAAAAACCCCTTTGAATGTGGGCGCAAACGAACGGCGTGCCTATCTATGGCATCGTTGCCAACGCTAATAATGCTAACGCAACAGAGCCAAATGGCGGGCCAACGCGCCCCGTTGATTTGTGCAACCTCGTACTCCGTCCATCAGTCCGACCGAGATTTACCTTGTTACACTCACCAACCCCTCTTTCACACTCCGGATTATGTTATATGGGAGGCGGTGCTAATACGCGAACTTTTTAAAATTGTCCACTGGACAATTGCGCACTAATTAATCGTGCTTTTTTTATAGAACCTAAACCTTGCATTATGCTCAGTTTGATTAGGCTGTTTTTAAGGGCCGACTTCTACACATTATTCTCATATTATTTCGCTTCTTATATTTACCAGTACTAAAATTTTATCTAATATATCACCCTATACGGGCGGAGGTTTGTTATTATTCATACGCTAATGGGTTAATAATTAAAATTGAAAAGGTAGGTTTCCCCAATCTTGGTGTTCCAACGTTAGGCACACACTTTGTTCTGCAAAGTTGGTGTTTGCACCATTCATGCTTGATGGCTGCTCTAACCTTACCATTCGCTATGGTTTGTTTTATCCTACCTAATGTTTACACTTCTCCCGTTGGTAGGTGTTAGCCCAACTTCACAATATTGTAAAGCTGCTTTACGACTTCGCCCTTAGCGTTTTTAATCACCTTGCCAGGAATCGCCATAACACGATTCAATCTTGTGGCTTTCTTAAATCCTTTTTTACTCATAATTTATCTTCTTGATTAATGTAACGCAAAGATACAAAATAAATTCGTAATTTGCAAGCAAATTAACACTTTTAACATTTGAGTGCATCAACTTGATGCTATGATTAGTCCGTGCAAGCGGCCGCGTTCTGCTTCGTTGACAAACTTCTCATAAGTTGCCTTGAAGCCGTCAGGAGCCTTGAACAGGGGCACTTTCTCACCAGTTTCGTACATCTTTCCGTTCTTTCCCTTAACCTTTTCAGGCACTTCACCTATTCGTTTTAAACCTTTGATTCTCATAATTTCTCTTTTGTTTATTTGTTTAACGCTTGAAAGATAATAATTTATTTTGTTATTTGCAAGTGAATTAACACTTTTAACATTTACAAGAAATTGTATGGGTCAGTGATAGTTTCCATAACTGCCTCAGTGTCGAGTTCATCCTGAATTGCTTCATCAAGACTATCAACATCAACAAGTTCGTCAATGGAGAAATCACGAAATGACTTTCCGCTTAATTCACACACGTAGCAATCGTCACAATAAACGTCAATGCCGCCTATTCTTTCTATTGCCAAATATCCGTCTGGGGTTTCAACTTGTCTCATTTTGCGTCAGTTATTTGAAAGTTATTCACTTCTGAATCCATAACATCAACGTTCTCGCTGTTGGACGTAACATTAATGTCTATATTATCCATTATATTGTCAGCACCTTGTAAGTCAGTGTCAACTATAATGCTTAATTCAACTTTTAAATATACCTTACTCATTTTGTTGTTTTTTGATTACGCTCGAAAGATAATAATAAAAAATGATATATGCAAGAAAAAATACATCTTTAACATTTAATTAACATTATATCATTTCATGCCTATCAACATGTGGTCCACGCCTTCTTCCTGGCGTCCCCACTGCAAAGATACTAATAATCCTCGACAATTCCAAATATTTTGAGTTAATAAATGTTAACTGGATTATATAAAAAAAAAGCACCACTCTTTCGAGCGATGCTTTACCCTTGGTACTTTTTTAAGTACCTATCGGTGGCTGCGAGGCGTTTCTATTTCTTGGGCGCAAACATCTTGTTAATGTTTGCAAGATTGAACATTGCAATTGCTCCAAAACGAGGGTTGATGTAGATGTCCTCTCCTTGGGCGAGGAATACAACGTTCTCCAATTTCGGCTGCTTCACCTCAACAATGTTGGTGATTCCTAAAGCCACTTGCTTCGCACTCTCTTTCTTAGCGGGAACGTAGCGAAGAATATCAGCCATCAGTTCGCTGTCTTCCGGAACTATTGCGTAATTGTATATTGTGTAGTACACCACCTTGGTCGGCTTGCGTCCGTTGTATAAGCGAAGATATTCCTGCTCCTTGTCGTTGTGGCGAAGGATGATATTTGCAAGTGCGTCCTCTGTTGCCTCACAATACGTTTCCTGCTTGGGGAAGGCAATTGCAAACTCTGCGTCACTGAAATTGATTCCCTCACGCTTGCACTCTGACTTTACTATATTATAATAGTTTAAGCCCGTAGCCGCGTTCTGATAAACGGCAAGTGTGAACACCTTACCCAAATAGGGATTTTCGGGTGTTGTCTTGCGCTGGGCGGGCGTTGTGCCGTTGGGGAACTTATTCATCTTCTTCTCTGTGAAGGTCGCTGCATACAAGCCAAACGTACCGCGCTTGATTTGACGTGCGAAGTCTTTGATGTCTGTAATCTGATTGTTGTACATAACTTATTTGTTTTAACGTTTAACGATGCAAAGATAATAATAAAAAATGTATTATGCAAGTATTTTTGCCACTTTAACATTATATTAACATTTCACCATTTCTGTTTTTATTACAAACATTAGCGAAGTCACCTGTTTACGGGATGTTGGCTAAAATGTTGATAATCAATGCTTTACAGATTTCGATGACATGCCTTCTAGTTTTACAGTTTTCCCACTGCAAAGATACAAATAATTTACGATATTTCCTAATGGATTAACAATTTTAACAATTGAAATATCAGAGTGTTAAATGAGTGTTAAAGGCACAAAAACATTTGGATTTCTCACAGAAAATTACTATCTTTGGTGTGGGGACACCAGGGAAGACGTGCTTGAGGCGACAGCATCCTGTTGGCTGTTGTATACAAGAAAAGCGTGCTACTCTCCCGAGCAACACGCTTCATTAATGAAAGAAAAACAAAACACCCAAGTATCAGAGTGACCCGTGAGGGATTCGAACCCTCGACCCCGACATTAAAAGTGTCGTGCTCTACCAACTGAGCTAACGGGTCTGACCATTCTCAATATATTTCACCATTGAGTAAGTCACGCTTGCGCTCTCGCAGAATTTTGAGACGTTGCTTTGATTCAACGTTTCCCCACGCTGCTAAGTGCTTGTGCTTTTTGATGGCAGCTTCTAACGATGCCAACCGCTCTTTGGCTTCAGGGCTTAACTTTCTCATAGACAAACATTGCTAAGTCATACAAATCATCATCATTGATTCTATCAATTTCGTACTCGTCCGTTTCCTCGATAGCAAGATAGATTTTATTATTTTTCAGATAGATTTCCTCAACCATAGAGAACTCGTTGCTTGCATACTCGGGATGCCTACCACCGTCATATGGAACACTGATATATTCATCTTCAAGTTCACACGATATTCTACCACCGTTCTTTTTGAGAACCTTTTTCAGATACTCAAGCGAACCCTTCTTAATCTTTCGCTCCGTTTCAGCGATTGATTCCTTAAGCTTTATTACTTCTTTCATGTTACTTGTTTTTTAATTACGACTGAAAGATAATAATAAAAAATGAATAATGCAAATGAATTAACGATTTTAACTTTTATGTTAATCTAGTGTTAAAAACGCAAAAACATTTGGAACTTTGAAGAATAATGAGTATCTTTGGAGTGGGAACAACAGGAGGCTGAAGGCTGAGTCATGTTGAGGGCTGTAAACAAAAAAAACGTGCTATCCTCTCGGACAACACGCTCAAAATAATAACTTATTATGACTACAACCTTACAATCTACCAACCATACACTTGTGCTACATACGGGCGCAAAGATTTTGTCTCTCTCCTAAAATTCTCTTCCGACATTCCCCCATAGGCAATCCTATTTGCCAAAAGTTCGGCTTGCCTTTTGTTTTTTGCAACACGATATAGGATATAGCTTCTGCCGTCATGGTGAATTGTCTCTGCTTTCACGTTGTGGGGGTCGCAGAACCAAGTAGCATAATCATCCTTCGTTGAAAGAATCTGACTAACATTAGTGCCAATTAATTTTGCACCTCTTACCCTGCCATTCCACAAACCAAGGTTAGCATAGGCAACAATATAGCCATCAACCTCAACATTCAAGTTTGCTCTTTCATCATCAAGGTCAATTTCACGACAAAAATCATAATACTCCGGCGTGATTTCTTCATCAGTTATTTCATCAGCCATTGCTTCTGCCCATTCGTCATAGTCATTATTAGACCAAATAACTCTCTTTTGCTTATTGACAGGGTATAAGACAATCTTTCCGTTCTTGCGCTCAAAGGGAACTTTGTAATAGTTCTTGAACCCAAAGTATTCAAGAACTCTGTACTCTTCCATGTCGCCATCCTTATAATAAAAATCAGCAGCTTGCTCCCACTTCTTTGAATCCTTTGTGTATATTTCTCCACGCAATTTATTCTTGCTTTCCCAAACCTTTAACGTTCGGTCACCTGAAACTAATATGCTTTTTAACTTTTTCATAATTTGCTGTCTTTTATTTCACTGCGAAAGATACAAATAAAAATTGAAATATGCAAGCGTTTTCCAAACTTTAACATTACATTAACACTTGCTGTACCGGAACGCCAACACTGCTGTCCACGCCTCCTTCCCGGCGTCTGTAGCTCTCCCACTTCAAAGATAATAATAATCCTCAATAAAAACAAGGCAATTAACATTTTTAACACAAAAAAAGTGGCGACACATCACGAGCCACCACTTACCTTTGCTTTCGTCCGTTGCTATTGTCGGACACGTGCATACACTGCACTCAGCTTATGATTAAATATTATAATACTTTCGATTTAAAAAAGTGAATCTATTCCTCTCGAACCAACTCACCCAAGTTATGCTAACTAAAAAAATACAAGTATGAATGATATATTGCAAATATACAAAAATCAAAATTAAAAACCAAATTCCTTAACTTTATTTAACAAAAACGTGCGACTTTCCCAAGCCACACGTTTGCCAAAGTTTAACCTTAAAATCGAATTATGAATGAATGAGCATAGAGTTTACTTCAACATAGATTTCAGTTCTGCCTTAACCCTCTTTGCAGTTTCGCCCCTCCAAGTGCTTGCGTTTGCAAGGAAATAACGGACGATAGTTTTTGCATCATCACACATATATCTGTCGGTGATTTTGTCGAGTGTTAACATTGCACCAAGGTAAGGCTTTGCACCAAAATAGATTTTGCTACCCCAATCATTGCGAATCTCTTTTGCAATCTCATACAAGGGGCGAACCTTTTTATTTTCTTCTTTCTTTGCCATAATGTTATTCTGTCTTATTGTTTAACGAGCGAAAGATAATCATTTAAATTGATATATCCAAGCAAATTAACATTTTTAACACTTCATTGTATTATGTACTTATTTAAGTACCTATATGTTCTCGAAGGGGTCACACTCTGTATCATCATCGTAATACCCATCAACCTCTTCCATTGCTCTGCGGAATTTTAGTTCTTTCTTGAAATTCATAATTGTTGGTATTTTAGTTTTATAATTCTACTTTACATTCACGTACATTGTCCCAGATGTAAGACTTTTTCTTTTCGCTCTCAGTCAAAATGTCATACCAACTCTTTGCCTCCCTCAACGTCTTGCAGTCGAGTTTGTCAAACTTGCTGAACTCGTTGACATAATCCTCAAAAGTGGGCTTAACAACCAACGTGTATCTCTCCTTTCTTTCAGCCATGTTTGTCTTGATAAAACTTTAATTGAAGATTTGTTAATTCTTCTGCCCAAATTTTGCAGTCCTCAGGGGAAATGAAAACACCCTTGCGCTTTGCAATAGGAGTTTCCAATAACGCTATCATACTTGCTAAAGCATCCATATTTATTCCTCCGTCTCTTTCCACTTGTTAATCAAGGCTTGCAAGTCACCGTGTTTCTTGACGGCTTCGTCAATCACACACACGCATACGCAAATAATAATGAATGTAACCATAATTGTCTTGTTTTATTGTTTAACACTTGTAAGATACGAAAAAAATCTGATATATGCAAGCATTTTCTAATCTTTAACATTACTTTAACACTAGTGTTAATAAAATGTTAAATGCGCAAAAACATTTGGAAATCAGGAAAATTATCACTATCTTTGGAGTGGGAAGAACAGGGAACTCGAGCTGAGTCATCCTCCATCCTGTTGGCAACAAAAAAGGTATGGCGAAAACCATACCTTTCTCATTATCAAATAGTTACGTTTAACAGAAGGGAACGAAACTATTGCTGTCTTTTGGCTCTTTGCTTATTCTAATGCAGATAGGAGTGCCTTGGGCAACCTTGGTGCTGCCAAAACCCATCGTTTGATAGTACACAAAATAGCCGCGCCTTTGGAACTCTCTGCCAACTTCGTCAGCAAAATACTTGCAACTGATGTTCAGATACTCATTGCTAATGGCTCCCCAATCGAGGTATGCTTCGCTATAATTTTCAATTTCGATGTTTACCAACTCGACACCCTCATTCACGCTTTTTGCAATCTTACTCATAACTTTTAATTTTTAATTGTTTTTTATTACGCTTGAAAGATACAAATAAAAATCGAAAGAATCAACAGACTAAAGATAGCATAACTTTCATTAACATTTCATCGAGGGCGACCCAACACTTGTGGTAACTACTGTCCACACGCCTCAGGGCTGTTTTCCCACCTCAAAGATACAAAAATCAGGTGAATAATCCAAGCCAATTAACACTTTTAACACAAAAAAAAACGTGCCACTCTCACGAGCGACACGCATCACTAAAACACACAATACTTATGAACGAATACCAAAAACTACCTTCTTATCTTCAACTTGTCAGCAACGCAGTCGGCAATCTCATAGGCAGTCTTCTCAACCCTTCTTGAAATGCCATACTTCTTATAAAGTTCCTTCTCCACGAACTTCCTTACGTCCTCTAAGGTCTTCGCATCACGCAATCTGCTTGCGTAATTGTTTATCATTGCATCTAAGCTTGCCATATCTCTTATTGTTTAATTGTTTAACGATGGAAAGATAATAATAAAATTTGAAAAATGCAAATATTATAATCCATTTAACATCATTTTAACACTAGTGTTAATTAAATGTTAAACACACAAAAACATTTGGAAAACAGGAGAAAAATGATTATCTTTGAAGTGGGCAAAGCTCGAAATACAGCAAGAAGTTTCAGTTCATACATGTTCACACGAGAGAATAAAAAAACGTGCGACTTTCACAAGCCACACGTTCCATTGAAAGAAAACAAATCAAATCACCATGAGTATTACTTTTCCGTTGCCATCACCTTTGCGGAACTGAACGAATCCTTTGCCTTATTGAATAGGTCTAATGCTTTCTCGCACTGAGCATAATCATCTGCCATTTTGTCAGTCCTAACACCGCTCAATATTGCAGCCGTATTTATGCTACCCATTTTCTTTTGCAACGCATCAATTACCAAATCTACCGTCTTTTCTTCCAAAGTTATTGCTGTACACATAATTTACAATTTTTCAAACTCATCCAAAATATCGTCAATACTCTTTCGCTCAATGTTCTCCATTACATAGTACATCAACGTATCATCGTCATAGTCTTTGCCGTTAACCCAACGCCTTTCGCTGACGTTTGCAATCACAACTGGGTAGAGCAACCACTTCACGAACTCTTCTGGAAGAATCACGTTATCCATTTCCAAGCAGGGGCGGAACAATTCGGCAATCTCGCTCACCTTGAAGCCTGCAATGCCACAGCCAATCTTAGTGACATAGAACGTCAAATTAGGATAGTTCTCTGCATCATTGATAAAGACCTCGACATAAGGCTTTATTGGCTCGACACTATCAAATGGCTTTGTATATCTTTTACCCTCTGCATCAGTCAGACGAATGCAAGTGGGAATTGCATAAGATGCGCCTTGAAATCCAAAGCCTTGATGCATATTTGCTCTGAACTCTCTTAATGCAAATAGTGCTGCACCACCAACGTGCTCACCTTGTATGTTTGAACCAAACACAAAAATAGGTTTATCTTTTAAGTCATTTAGACTTTTAATTTTCTCGGGGGTAAATCTTTTTGTACTCATAATAACTTGTTTTATTTAACGGCTGAAAGATAATACATTATTTTTATATATGCAAATGTTTTTTCAATTTTAACTTTTAATTAACGTTCTGTGTTTTTGAAGCCTCTGCTGTTGTCCACACGCCTCAGCACTGTTTTCCCACCTCAAAGATACTAATAATCCTCGACACTTCCTAATGAATTAACACTTTTAACATTTTAATTTTTGGGCATAAAAAAAACGTGCGACTTTCACAAGCCGCACGCTACAAATATGAAAGCAAAACAAACACCTCTTAGAAATCAGTATACAAGCTTATCACATAACCCTTCTCGTTAGAATAATATGGTTCGTAGTCCAATCTCACGTTTCTGCGAGGAATGCCATATTCGTCAACCAACTCCATCAGTTCGTTTTCAAACTGCTCTTCCGTCTCCATATCCAACTTGGTTACGTCAATCGAAAGATAATCTTCATCACAATCTTCGAGCATTTCGAGGACGTAGCAATGGTACTTGCGACCACTCAACTTCTTCACTTCGTGAATGAACTTGGCAATGCTCTTACGTCTTGCTCTTGGTACTCTTTTGTACAATTCGTAAAAATGTGTATAAGCCATAACTATTATGTTTTTGATTTAACGTCTGAAAGATAATAATAAAAATTGAAATATCCTAATGTTTTTACAACTTTAACAAAAATTTATACTAGTGTTAATGAAAAGTTAAACACATAAAAATATTTGGAATTACGCTTAAAATTCACTATCTTTGATGTGGGAAAACCAGGGAAGGCGTGCTGAGTCATCTACCTCTACAGTAGTTGACACGAGGGCATAAAAAAACGTGCGACTCATCACAAGCCACACGTTACAAATGACAAACATTAATGATTAACCTTTTATTTTACTACGGCATTTCAATCTCACATCTTTATTGAATTGTATTAGCAGTTCTTTTGCCTTTTCAAGTTTATCAAGTTCTTCTGCGAACTCTGAAACTCCCAACTCATTTACCATCCCTTGTAGCAAGTTAGTGCTGCTGAGAATGATGTTGTTTACCACGTAATCTACTTTTGCTGATTCCTTTAAATAATCCATAATTCTAATACTTTATTTGTTTCTAACGTTGGCAAAGATACAAAATTATTTTGAACTATGCAAGTATTTTTGTATGTTTAACTGAAAATTAACGCTAGTGTTAACGAAAAGTTAAAACCATAAAAACATTTGGATTAATGGGAAAAATTCATTATCTTTGAGGTGGGAAAACCAGGGAAGGCGTGCTGAGTCATCCTCACGGCTGTCGCCGCACAAGGACATAAAAAAAGGTGGAACTTTCGCTCCACCTATTATGTACTTAATTAAGTACTTAGTTCTGACAATCATCGAACACCTTGAGGGCATCTGCCTTGTTCGTTCCTATGTAGGCGATTCGTTCCAACTCGTACTGCACCACCTTGGTCTGCTCTCTCTCGTCAGTGACACCTACCGCCACTTGTGTCTGAGGTGCGTAGTATCTCTCTTCTTTGAGGTAAGGCTCAACCACGCTCTTGTCAACCACTGCGCCATCGAGGAAATAAACCTCATTGTAGCCGCTCTTGTCGCAACCTCTGAAATTGATAGTGAGGTATTCGATACCGCTCTTGATGGCTCTCTTGAAATAGGGGTATTGGGTGAACACGAAACCCTTGGGTGCTTGGGGAACAAACTTCACGTCAGACTTAGCGTTGACATCACCACTATAAGATACAAGGGGTCTATCAGTCCAACATACGACCTTGGCAAGCCTACCTGCCATATATCTGCTTGCAGTGTTCAACTTCTTGTCAAGTGACACGATAGCCACGATACATACTCCACGCTGACCGCCAACAAATGAGTTGACAACGTTTTTAACGTTCTGCGCTCCAAATACGATTTGCTTCATTGCTTTCTGATTTTAAAGGGTGAAACTTTGTTTTATTTTAACGACTGAAAGATAGTGATTTTTTCTCTAATAACCTAATATTTCCAGTTAAAAAACGTTAACAAACAAAAATAATTTTTCTTTACAAAATTAACAGACAACATGAAGTGGAGGAAGGAGTCTAGCTCGTGCCAGGATTCCCACCTCAAAGATACTAATAATCCTTGAGACTACCTAATATTTTGTGTTAATAAAATTTAAAATTGAAATTTAATTTTTAGAAATAAATGAGCCATTTTAAGCCATTTTGAGACGCTTTTATACTATCAGTGATAAACGACAAAGTAACAAAGGAGAAACGAGCCTATAAGCCTTTAAAATGCCTTATATGCCACCCCTCCCCCTACCCCCTCTATATAACCCCTCCCCCTTTTAGGCTTTTTTAGGGGTTTTAAAGTGGGAACAGTTTCGTAAATAATTCCAGAAAAAAATTTTGCAATATATGTAATGGGTGTGGTATATTTTCTTTATATATAAAAACAAAAAAAATTCCGGGAAAATTTTTCCTGGAATTTTATGTCTTTTCTATTTTTTCTATATCTTTATTTATTCTTTTTACTTTATTTCTCAGGTATATGAGTGTTCTTTCTTTATCGAAGAAAATCATGTTATGTGGGAATGTTCTTACAAATTCTTTAACGTCTGATGTACAGAATGCTTCTGAAACTGGTTCTTTGAAAGAAATCCATGTTGATTTATTTGTTTGTACTTCTTTTACGTTAAGAATTTTGCATTTTAGGTCAGGTGTTACAAGATAGCATTTATCTCCTGGTTTTAAGTCTTTTGGTTGTTTCATAGATTTATATTATTTTCTTGTAGAAATGTGAACCATCCTGCTCTGAGATTATTTAGATACATGTCATTATAGTCATTATAATCTTTTCCAACATAGTATGTATAGTTAAAGTATTTATACCATCCTCCTAGCATTGGTTCATACTTTTTAAATGCTTCTTTTAGATGTTGTTTATATTTTGGGTCACGTTTTGCTGTGATATTAAGGAAGTCGTTATATCTTCCTATATCTTTAAAGTACCTTATAAGTGCTTTATAGCCTTTTTCAAAAATTTCGTCAGTCATTATATTTTTTCACCAAATGTTCTGAGTATGTTTTTATCCATTGGTCATTGAATGTTCTCCAGAATGATTCTGCTTCTATCCACATAGTACTTGTCGCCTTTTTTCCTTTAACAGTTGTTTTTGGCAGTTTTGATGTTGCCCATCTGAATCCGTGCATAAAGAATCCTGTTGGTGGCATATTATAGTATAGGAATTTGAGTTTATTTTTTGTTTCTATGACATCTGGTTTTTTTCCGTATGAGTGTGCTTTTATTGCTTTTCTTACAAATTGTTCATCCACATTTTGTATGAATAGTTGTTTTATTTTTTTTGATTTTAGGAAATCTTCGAAGAGTTTTATATTTTCTTCCATATGATTTCTGTGGAAGTGCAGTATATATGGTGAGTAGTATATATCTCCTTGTTCTAGTCCTATTTTTGTTGGTAGCAGGTATGGTTTAGATAATCCTATGCTAGATATTAGTTCTTCTTCTTTTATTTCTGTGTCTATTCTTCTTACTGTTGAATAGTTAACGAGATACTTTCTGAGTTGCAGTTTGAACAGGTTAAATGTTCCTTGTTCTTTTGTATATCGCACAATATCTTTTAGAATTTTATTTTTGAATCTCATGTTTTATATTTTATTTTAAGTTCATTAATTCTAAGTTCCTTTTTCCATTTTTCATCGAGTCTTTCCCAGAAGTGTTCTGATTTAATTGTTTCCTTATGGTCAAATGCTGATTCGATGAAATGGTTTGGGTAAAGGTCTTCCCACTTATTGACTTCTTTAAGTAGTGAGCATGGTTTGTTAGACGTTAACATTAGTCTATTGACGTAATATGGTGCGAAGCAAGACCTATACAGGTCTAGTAGTCCTCTTTTTTTGAGGAAGATTTTGAACATTTCTATATAATATTCTTTATTTACCTCATATTTGATATAGTTGCGCCATGCTGCGTTATGTTTATTGAAATATGACATCAGTGTCCAGCTGCCAATATTTTTACTTGTTTTATCTCTATTAATCCATTGTGTGTTGAAATATATTTCCGGATTTGTGTTTTTGAGGTGTTGATATATACCTTCTTTTGGTGTAACGTATTTTATGTATGCAGCATACATTCCATGTTCCTTAAGGTATCTTTTAAATGTCAGAATGGGATTGACCACAACCATCCCATCTTTTTTATTCTTTTTCATTATTTTTATAGTTATTTTAGCAAATATACACAAAAAATGTCATAAATAGAAGTATTGAGTGTTAATGATTGTTAAAAGGATATGTTTTTAGCAAATATTTATTAATAACGAAAAAATGTTAAATGATATGGGAATGATAAAATATTTAGGTTCTTTGATAAAGAACGATACGGGTAACAGTAGTAAGAGTTTCACATTAGTATTATCTGCTATTATATCTTTCATAGCAGGCTTAACCATGTGTTCTGTTATTGCTTATGATGGTTTTAAGGATGGCGTTATTGACACCAATCTTGACAATGCGGGTATATTCATGTTATGTATGGGTGGTTATATGGCTGGAGGTAGTATAAGTAAGATTTTTGGTGACAGGGCAAGAAGTAAAGTTCGAAATTGGGAAGAAGATGAATATATGCCTCGCAAGAGAAGGAAGGGTATGTATGGTTCATCTGCCAATGAAGAAACTGAAGAGTCATGATATTTATAAATAAAAAAGTATACGTATATGAAAAAACAAGTAAGATTAACTGAAAACGATTTAAAAAAGGCTGTTAAAGAATCTGTAAACATTTTGTTAAACGAAATGCCTACAGGTAAAAAGATACAATTTAGGGATGACAAGAGAGATGTATGGTATAAGTTTGCATCAAGAGTTAGAAATAAAAATTTTGGTTTATGCAAATCAGACCAAAGGCAATTAGGTATGATGTATGCTGAAGCATATGACAAAGACAGAGAAGATTTGGCTGAAAAAATTTATGACTATGCTTGTAAAAAGCAATGGGAATATGGAAGGTTAAAATCTAATGGTGATGAGGAATTATGTGAAAGAATTGATTTTGAAATGATGGAGGCATTTCAACAGGGAGAAAGAGAATATGACAATTCTGACATATGGACTGATGATGACCCTAATTTCTATGGTCCTGGTGGATATGAAGATAGCATTTATCAATTTGAAAATAAAGAACATAATTCTATTAATAATATTATAAGATTAACCGAGAGTGACATTCACAAGATAATTAGAGAATCTGTGAATAATGTGTTGAATGAGGTTAGTGGCTTTGATAAGGGCCATGCGTTTAGTAAGCCTAAAGAAAGGCCAATAACTAATCCAGATGATATTAAAAAAAAGACAAGGGGTTGGGGTAAGCCTAGAAAAAGAGAAGAAGGTGATTGGTATGAGAGTAGAGAATACTTAAGCAATGTTATTAAGGAATCTATCAATAAGGTTATTAATGAAGGGTTGAAAGGAACAGACCCTAACAATGTAGTTCCTGAGGATTTAGCAAGGCAGTATGGTTTTGAATCTGAATATGCTGATAGTGCAAATGGGTTAGAACTTTGGGGAAAGGACATGCCAAATGGCAATCCTAATAGATTATTATTTAAGTTAGGAATACGTAATTTTACAAGTATTAGTAATACTGCTACTGGTATGCACGTTAGAATTACGGTTAAGCCAAACCAAAGAATTAATGATAGAATGCAAACTCCAAGGAAAATAGGAGATTACGTTAACTCAAATTATGGTGATGATAAGGGAGTAATTTTCAATAACCCTAAGAACGGTCACACAAGAAGATTAAATAAATTTGGAAATTTTAATTAATATGGGAAAACAGATTATAAGATTAACAGAATCAGACTTACATAAGATTATAAAAGAATCTGTTAAAAAAATTATTAACGAAGCAACTGATGAGGTTAAACTACCTGGTTTGCCTAACAGAAGCATGAATGGAAATTCTAAAAATGATTGGGATGCATTAAATATTATTAGAAATCAAAGAGCTAATAAGGCTTTGGCAAATCATGATTTTTATGGCTACGGTAAAAACAAAGCACAAGCAAATAGAAATGCTGAAAATGTTTCAGACCTTACACCAGATTATGGAGTAATGGCTATGAATGGAGTTCCTAATCCCCTTCATAGTAAAATTAATAGAATGCTTGAAAAAAATTCTTTGGAAAACTGGACAACTGAAGAATTACAATGGGCGTTAGAAGCATTAGAAAATGAATGGCGCAATAATTCTAACAGAAGTTATAACCAAGTTTGGTCACGCGAGACACAAGAAGAAGTAATTGATAGCCTTGGTAAAGAATTGGAAAAACGAGGTGCTAGTGCATATGGAGAATCTCCTGTTGAAAGAGATTTCAGCAAGAGTTATGGAAATACCCACCCAAAGCAAAGTCAAATAGGTGCTTTTAGAAATAGAAGAAGAAGCCCTGAAGACCAAAAGATAGTAGATTATCTTAAAAATAATGGAATGTGGATTCAATAACATATAGTAAGAGCAATAAGCAATGGTTGCTCTTTTTTATTGGATTTTCCCTATTTGCGTAGGGTTTTCCCTAAAAGTGCTTTGGAAAAACCCTAAATGTTGTTATCGGGTTTGGTTTTATTGATTTTTTCGTGTATATTTGCGATAGTTATTGAAAAAGAAAAGAAACAAAAGAAAAAGTATATTATATAATAAGCTATAATAGTAATATATAATATATTATATTAATAATAATTTAAATATACATGAATCATGAAAAAGGTTTTTAGTTTTATCATTACATTGGTGTTATGTTTGTCATTTACTTCTTGTGTTACAACAGCAGAAGCTCAAACAGATGGAATTTATGTTTCAACCAATGGCGTTGACTTTAATGTGGTGCTTACCTATGGAACTCCAATTTACGATGCTGAAGGTTTGTTAATGTATTACATTTACAGGGATTTATATTATTATCCTTATTACCACAGCAACAGATGGTATTTTAGGTCTTACAGCAGACCTCTTAGACATTATAGACCAGTTCATAGAGATTTCTATCGCAACAGACCTCCGGTTCATTATAATCATGGCAGGGGTCATGGTGATATAAGGCATGATAGGCCAAATGTAAATCATAGACCAAATATTAACAACAGACCAAATGCGAATCATAGACCAAGCGTTAATAGTAGACCAAGTGTAGGAATACAGAGGCCTCAGCATTCAATGAGAAGTAGCACAAGGGTACAGCATCAGCCAAGTCATAGCAGTGCTCCAAGAGGAATGAATAATGGCGGAGGTAGACATTTTGGTGGAAGACGTTAATATAATAATATATAAATGTACGCACGTGTGCGCGTAATGTTTGGTAAAAATGTTAAAATATAGTTAAAAATAAAAAAAAGTCGGAGAAAATTTCTTTTCTTCGATTTTTTTATGTATATTTGCATTGTAACGAAATCGAAAGAACAACGTTATAACGAGAAAAATAATTTAAGTATTAACCAAAAAAAGAATTCTGAATTATGGGAAAATGTTTTGTAGACCCTAATGCACTGCTTGCAGTTGCAGGAATGTTGACAGCAATGGCTAATGGTGATGAGATTGCTGTAGGTCAGAAGCCAACAACTCGTAGAAACCAACCTTGTGGTTGTGGTCGTCCTTTGACACCTCCACGTGACGCACAGGGTCGTTTCATTGGACGTGTTGCACGTCCAGTATGTCCTCCTCCAGCACCTCGTTGGGGCGTATGTGGAGAGCCACGTGAGGACAAGAACAAGGTATTTGGTATCAATGTTCGTGTTGATGAGCCACGTATCGAGGACTACTCAAGCCGCTGGGCTTTTGAGCGTGACCACGCCAAGTTTGACCGCTTGGTTGATGCAGCTGAGGACTGCACTTGGGCAAATAAGAGCAACACTGCTACTTTGCACAAGGTTAATGCAATTCGCAAGCGCATCCAGGATGGTCCTGTTTTCGGACGCAACCTTGTAGGTGAGTCACATTGGTTTTAATTAACCGATAAACTCTAAACCATACGTGCTGCTTGTGAAAGTGGCACGTTTTTTTGTTTTATTTGCCTATTGGAAAGGTCACCCAGAAATGGATGAACGTTTATTTTGTAAGAGGCTAAAAAGAGTACAAAAATGACAAGTGAGAATGAGTATTACATTGTGTGTGCCATTGAGAGGAAGCAGAGACGTGATGAAAATGGCAAGTTCTTGAAGAAGAGAATCAGATATATGAAAACTGGTTGTCCGAAGGCTCGTTTTTGTGATTCGCTAGATGATGCCAAGTTATTTAAGACGCTTTCAAAGGCAACTTATTCCTTGAACGGAATTTCAAAGAAAATGAACTGGAAGTATTATATGGAAATAATAAAAGTAACTAAAAAAATCGAAATAAAATGAGTAAAGACAGTTTAGGTGATAGAATGAAGGATTTCTATGAGAATCGTTCAAAGACATATCTTACTAGGCGTACTCCTATTATCATTAGACTTGATGGTTGCCACTTCCACACTTTCACACGTGGATTTGTTAAGCCATTCGATAAAAGGCTGATGGAGTCAATGCAAGAGACAACTCGGATGCTTTGTAAGGAAATTCAAGGTTGTGTACTAGGATATACTCAATCTGACGAGATTACTCTTGTGCTTGTTGATTACAAGGCTCTTGATAGTGAGGCCTGGTTTGATTACAGTGTTCAGAAACTATGCTCTGTTGCTGCATCTAAGGCAACTAAGTATTTTAATAGAATATTTGCTGAGAAAGCATCTGGTTTGATTAATCGTTATTACAATGATTTTCTTCCTAATAAGGAGAAGTATGATTATCTGATTGATGATGTTAAAAAAATCGTTGGTTCTTATGAAAGAGCATTGAAGCAAGGTGCTGAATTTGACGCTAGGTGTTTTAATATACCTATTGCAGAGGTTACTAACTGTGTATTATGGAGGCAGCAAGACGCAACAAGAAATTCAATTTCTGGACTTGCTCAAGCGCATTTCTCTCACAAGGAGTTACACGGAAAGAAGAGTAACGAAATGCAGGATATGTTGATGGAAAAATTTGGAATCAACTGGAATAATCTTGATACTGTTGAAAAAAGAGGTACTTGCGTCATTAAAACTGATGAAGGTTGGAAGATTGATACGGAGATACCAATTTTTACAGGAGACGGTAGAAAATACATCGAAGATTTGATTGTTGACCCGAATTAACAAAGTTTAACACGGAATATTTGTTTGTTCCGTGTTTTTTTTGTATCTTTGACCCCAAAAGGTAAAAATTATGTGTAAATATTCGTGTTTAGACTGTAAGAACTACAGACCGAGTGAAACTAAGGTTGTAGGCAGGAAATTGGAGTGCAATGGAATGATTTCAGTTCCGGTGTACGGTGATGTTCCTCATCATTGTGTTCTTCATCCGCGTTATTTTAAGAAGTGGTGGAAGGAGAACAGTATGAAAACACGTGATAACATTACTGAGCCAAAGTGTCTTGATTTGCATGAGCATTTAAAAACGCTTGGTGAAATGATTAAACTTTCAGAAGAAATTTTAAGCAATTTAAAAGATGAAAAAGAAGGGTAGCATAAACAGGTATAAACGTACAGGGAGTTATACATATCAGAAAAGATTACCTAACAAAGACAATAGAATGATATATGGCTCTCTTACTGGTAATGGCTTTTATGATGAACCTATTTCCACTGGTGAGGGTGTTGAAAATTCACGTGTTGTTAGAGTTCCGTCATTGAAACGCAAGGCAGCATGGAAAAGGTTCTATAAATTATTCCCACATCTTAAGGGAAAAAGTGTTATTCATGGAAGTTGTCAACCAACTGTTGCATATGGCGTTAATCATAGCACGATTAAACTTAAAAAAGTGAAAAAATGAAAACAATAGAAGATATTAGAAACGAGGGTAGGCTTCTTTACCACTATATTGCTGGTAGTACGTTATATCATTGTAATGAGGAAGGAAGTGATGTCGATACTAAAGGACTATTTATTGCGTCACCTGACGAATTATATGGCCTTGGTTTCGATAAGCAGTTCCGTGACAAGTGGAAAGATAAGTTTGATTTATATCCTACCCAGATTGGTGACGATAAGGCAGACAATGTATTCTATGAGGTTGGAAAGTATATGGGTATGCTTCTTTCCTCAAACGCAAATGTGCTTGAGTCATTATTTGTTCCAGAGAAAATGATGATTGTGAAGCCTCATAAGTGTCTCGAAGGATTCTTTGCAAATCGTGATAAGTTTATCACAAAGGCTTGTTTCAGGCCTTTCGTTCAGTATGCCATTGAACAAATGCATAAGGCTAGAGGTTTGAACAAGAAGATTGTAAATCCTATCACGGAGAGAAAAGGCCCACTTGATTTTGCCTATACTTTCTACAACCAGGGTAGCACCAATATTGTTAATTGGTTAAGTTATCGTGGCCTTAAGCAGGAGTATTGTGGCCTTGTTAATATTCCTAATATGCGTGATGTATATGGCTGCTACTATGACTGGGGTATGCATTTCCAAGATGACGGCATTAAGTATGAGGACTTAGTGAAAGCATACAATATGTCTGGTAAGGTTAAGTTATCAGATGCTGTAGAAAAGTGGAAGTCTGCAAAGGATGAAGTTCAGCGTAAAACATATGAACATGCCATGATGAAGGCGCAATTAGTCAATATGGCTGAGTTTATCTTTAGGTTCTACAAACTTAAGGAGAATGGTTTACCTGACATTTCTTTGAAAAATTGGTATGAATCTCAGAAGCCAATTGGCTATAGTGGAATGGCTGGGGAAAATAGTAATGAGCTAAGACTTTCTTCTGTTTCAAAGGGTGAGAGGCCTATTTGTTATGTCTCTTACAATAAGGATGGCTACACCAAGCATTGTATTGCCTATAAGGAGTACAAGGATTGGGAGAAGAACAGGAATCCTAGGCGTTATGAGTCTAATCTCAACAAGAACTACGACTCTAAGAACATGTACCACTGTTTCCGTCTTATAAGGATGGGTAAGGAGATTGCCAATGGTGATGGAATTATCCTTAATCGTGAAGAAGCCGGTGACAGAGCCTTAATTATGGACATCAGACATCATAAGTTCGAGTATGACGAGATTATGGCTCTTGTTACAAAGGAAGAGGAAGAGTTAAATGCAGCAATTGCATCTTCTAAGTTACCAGAGGAAATTGACTTTGGTTTAGTTAACGACATCTTAATTGATATAAGAAAGAAATATTATGGGATGCTTTAATGCTACTGGCTTTTTTAGCAAGTTGCCATTGCAGGATGGTGATGATATGGTTCTCATTTTCTGTGCTGATTTAACGAGAACCAGTCATAAGGACAGTTTGCCAATTTATGTTGGTGAGTTGTATGTGCCTTTAAATGCTCCTATCTTCTGTAAATACAATGATTATGGAGCAGTGTTTGAGGACACTGTTGTAAGGGATGCAAACGCTGAGTTTTTTGAAAAGTCAATTGGCGTTAACTGCGAAGAGTTATGCGATATGATTCACGAGTATGGAAGCGTTAATCTTGAAGAGACTGCTAAGATTATGGCTGAAATGCTAGAGGAAGACGGAGATACTAACTACAATAAGAAGCGTATCGCTGAACTTGACAAGTTCGAAAAGATACTGCATACTTTTTTTGACGGCTCATATGACAGATGGAGAGACAAAATGGGTCTTGTCTGGATTATGGAGCACAAAGATGTGTATGAGCAAATAGCCAAGATTGGTGAAGGTTCTGTAATAAGTGACTGGCGAGACGATACTGATGTTTGTAGGAAGAGGTGCGAAATGGCTTTTAGGGCTGTTAAGGATTACCCACATCTTGATGAAAGGTTCAATTTGCTGCATCACACTAGAACCATAAATGCTATTGAGCTTATGGCTACAGAAAAGATTTATAATTCTGTAGAAGAGGTATCAAAGGAAGAGAAAAAGAAGATGTATGAAGAAATTCACGAAAAGTATGGTGAAGAATCTGCTTCGTTTTTCGGCTCTTCTTGTATCTTTGATGCCAGTTATATGCATGAGTGCTTTCCAACTTATGAGAGGATTTTAGGCTCTAAGGAGTGGGAGAAGTACAAGGATAACTTTATTCAGTTCTTTAGGTTTACACGTGTAATGGCGAGTCAGCATAGGATTTTTGAATTATCCACTTATGGCAGTCAAAGCGTTTATATTAAGCCTTTAGAGAAGATTTCTGAGATTATAGCAGACAAAACTAAGAAGATGTGTGAGGAATATAGAGAATTGTATGAGGATGAAGATTAACGTTTTTTAACGAAAATAATTTCTCTTTCATAGATTTTTTGTGTATATTTGCATTGTGAATTAGAAAATAGGTTATTAATTTTTTAATACGTAAGAAAAATGGTTAAAAACAGAGAAGAATTGCTTCAGGTTGCACAGAGCAATGCCAGTCAGTTGAAGGGCCATCTTCGCAAGGCTGTGAACAATTTTTTGAGTACTCAGCGTGTTTCTCCTGAGGAATTGGCTTATGTACTCGGTATCACAAACGAGGAAATGCACCAGATTCTTGAGGGTAACGGTAACATTACCGTAGACGCTTTGAGTAAGTTGCTGGTAGCAACAGACATGGCTGTGGAGATTAAGCCTGTTCGTAACACTCCGCTTGGTGGCTATGGCAAGGGAATGCCTCGTAGTGGTGGCTATCCTGGCCCTGGTGGAATTCCTGTAGACGAGAACGGTCGCCCGTTGCCACCTCCTCCAGGTTGGCCTGCACCGGGCTTTATGGGCGGAATGCCTGTTCCTCCTGCTGTTGGCGGTCGTAAGACTCGCAAGACTCGCACAGAGGAAACCACTCAGGAAATTCCTATGGAAACCACTGGTCCAATTCGTGACGAACACGGTCGCTTTGTGAAGCGTACTGCTGCTCCTGCTCCGCATCGTAGAACAGCAACGCAGCGTCCAGCTGCACCCGAGAACCCTTATTTGGGCATCGGTACTGCTGAGTTGGTTAACATTATTCGTCAGAACATCTGGGATGGCGAGATTGATGTGAACAACGCTACTCACGAGCAGTTGGCTGCATTCGTAGCAAACAAGGAGCGCATTATGCGTGAGCGTACAGAGGCTCAAGAAGCACCTCAGGCAGAGCAGCCACAGGCACAGCCTGCACAGACCACTGTGAATGGTGGCGGTGGCGCACTCAATCAGTTCCTCGAAATGCTCGGTAACGTAGCACGTGAGGCAGAGCACAATCCTGCACTGATGGACGCAATAAGTCGCTTTATGCCTAAAAAGGGCTAAAAACTGACTAAAAAAGTTAAGCATATCCACTTGGATATGCTTTTTTTTTGCCATTTTATTTCTTTTTTTAACTTATTTTTAGTATATTTGCATTAGTTTAACTAAAAAATACTAAAAATGAGATTATCACAAAAAGTACTAAAAAAGCGTTTTAAGTTCTTTAATGATTTGTATTTTAATGGTGAGTTGGTAGAACCCGAATTTGTAGTTGGCGGCAGTAAATGGACAGCAGGAGAGTTTAATTGTAAGTATTACACTGACATTGATGAAGATGGGGAAGAGTATGCAACTGAGTTGATAAAACTTAGAATTTATTTTTCCAAACGCCTTATTAAAAATAGCAAGATTCTTAATAATATTATGCTTCACGAAATGATTCATTATTATGGGTATTATATGAATCTTGATATTACTGGAGGCCATGAGGATTATTTTTTGGGAATGGCTGATAAAATTAATAAGGATGGTTATAATATAAAAGCATTTTATGAGGAAGACTATTAATGGCTAGAAAGAAAAAGGAAGAAAACTATGAACTTAGTAATTACCAATTGGCGATTATTGATTTCATAAGAAATGGACAAGGTAATTTGGTAGTTGAAGCAAGTGCAGGCTCAGGAAAGACTTACACACTAATGAAATGTGTGGAAGAAATTCCTGGGGATAAGAACATATTACTTTCAGCGTTTAATAGGGATATTGCTACTGTTTTGAAACGTAAGGCTAAAGATATGTTTAATGTAAACGTATCTACTCTTCATGGACTAGGGTTACAGATGTTGCAGCGTAACTTTCCAAATGAAGAGTTGATTCTTGACGAGTTCAAATATAAGTCATATCTTAATACCAACATCAAATCATTATCATCAATCAATACATATAGTTTAAGCAAGAGAGATTTTGCTAGGTATATGTCAAATATTGAGGCATTTATCAATTTTGGTAGATGCTATCTTTGCGAGACTGTTAAGGACTTGGAATTTATCGAAGATAGGTACGATATAGCCACCATAGCAGACGAAAAGGAGGTTGCCTTGGATATTCTTGAGTATGGCAAGAAAAACCTCTCACAGATTGATTATACAGATATGATATGGCTTCCAAATGTGCTTTATTGTAAGCCATTGGGAATGTTGTACGATTGGATAATATTGGACGAGGCACAAGACCTTTCTGTGTGTCAGAGAGAGATTGTATTGAAGTGTAGGAAGATTAACACAAGAATGCTGTTTTTCGGCGACTCCGAACAAGCGCTCTACAGTTTCGCGTCATCGGACCCAGAATCATTTAAGAGGCTTAAGGAGTTGCCAAATACCACATCGTTACCTTTGTCAATATCTTATAGATGCGCAAAGAACATTGTAGATTTTGCTCAGAAGATTGTTCCAACAATTGAGGCAAATAACGATGGAAGAGAAGGAGAGATTAAATACGATGTTGGCCTAGACGAAATACAAGATGGTGATATGGTATTGTGTAGGAACAATGCCCCACTTATGCAAGTCTATGTCGATTTTATTAAGCAAGGAAAGAAGTGTTTTATTAGAGGAAAAGATATTGGTTTGAATCTTAAGAATATGGTTAAGAGAGCTGGTATTGAAGTCCTTAATAAGAGTCTTCAAGAGGATGGAGTATTTGTAAGGCTGTATGATACGTTATTTGATATGATAAACGAAATAGTCTGCAAGTATAACGTCACATATTCTGATGCTGTAGAATCTGCTGCAATTTCCAATAGGCTTGATATGATTAAGGCTTTGGAAATCCTTTCTGACGATATTAACACGTCTGCTGAATTAATTGCAAAGATTGATGGTATCTTCTCAGATAGAAAGAAGGGTGGTATATCACTTTCTACAATCCATAAGGCAAAGGGCTTGGAGGCTGAAAACGTTTATATCGCTTGTAGGCACTTAATGCCGAGCAGTAGGGCAAAGAAAGATTGGGAGATAAGGCAAGAGTATAATTTGATGTATGTTGCTTATACTAGAGCAAAAAATATTCTTGGTTTTATTGACGAAAAGGAATTTGAATCTTTCAATAAGAAAACTGCTGAAACTGTTGGTTACTTAAAGAAAATTGAAAATCAAGTAAACTACGTTCTTAAAAAGGAGAAAAGAAAGATTGAAATAAACAATGCTTTTATAGCGAATGATATTATCAGACACGCTACGAAGATTGAAAAACCTAAGACAGAATATAAGGTTATGCCAATGATGAAAGAGGGTAATACATCTGGAATTGGGTTTAATGATATATTTAAAAGAAGATACGTTAAAAAATGAAAGACAGTATAAAGCACATATTCATATGCGATTTTTGTAGGGAAAAGTGCGAAGGAAATTGTTTTGAACAATTAATGGCAATAAAAAATGCTGACGCGAAACCCGACTCGGAAGAATATAAAAATGGCAAGGATTTAATCGGCAGAAAACAAATTATACATTGTTTGGGAAAATATTGTGATATGCCTTGTGATTTACAGAGAGAAAATTTCACACCCTATAATAAAGAAGATGGGTTAACTCCATTATTTGATGCCTTGAGGTATATGGTAAGTAAATGTAATGAATTGTTAATTAAAGAAAAAAAATGATTATTGGTTTTGGTGGGCGTATTGGTTCTGGCAAAAGTGAATTAGCAAAAATATGTCAGGAAGCAGGCTTTAAGAAGTTGTATTTTGCTTTGCCTTTAAAGCAGTTAGTTGCAGATTTGATACACGTTAAATTAGAAGAAATTAATGGTTTAAAGAACGTGGAGAAAAACTATAAGTTCAATAAGATTGATTATTTGTTCTTAAGTGGAGAAACTGGTATTCCTTTTGAAACGGTTGAAAAGGAAATGTCAAAGATTCAGTTTAAGACAGTAAGGCAATTGCTTCAATTTATTGGAACTGATTTAATCAGGAAATATAATACCAACTGGCACGTTAACAGAATAAGGGAAATGATTAAACATGGTGACAAAGATGTTAACTATGTTATTGACGATGTAAGATTCCCAAACGAATTAGACTTGGTTAGAGAACTTGGTGGTGTCTGTTGGTTTATAATTCGTCCAAAGATTGATAACGTTTCAAACCACGAGTCAGAGACAAGTTTAACCTGGAGAGATTTTGGAAACAAGATTATCATAAATGATTCAAGTTTGGAATTATTCAGATTCAGATGGGAAACATTTTTTAAGGATTATGAGAAATCTCTCATTGCTAGAGAGAAAGCACTTAAATCTGATTGTATAATAAAGATGTATGGCGAGATTTCTGAGCCATTATCAGTTCTTGAATTGCTAGAGGCATCAATCTATCTTTTTAAGTATAAGGAGAGAGTATTTGATTGTTCTGCAATTGCTAAAATTACCCAGAGTGAGGATAACAGTGTATATATTGAGTATAAGGATGGAGGACACGAATTAGTAAAAAATCCTGTCAATATTGAAGATTTGAAAGTGTGTTTGTAGACTTTTTAACAATAATTAACTAAAATTCCTTGCAAAATACAGATTTTTTTTGTATCTTTGCAAGGAAATATGATTAAATAGTATGGCAAGTAAAGGTAAGTACGATTTTGTGATTGAAAACGCTGAGAAAGTGTTTTTTACGTCAGATACTCATTTTCATCATTTCAACATAATTGGCTCTTGTGGAAGGCCATTTAAGGATGAGAAGGAAATGAATGAGGTATTGATAAACAACTGGAATAGCGTTGTAGATAAAGATTCTACGGTATTCCACCTTGGAGATTTCGCTTGGGGCGGTTTCAATAAGTGGAAGGAGATTCGTGATATGCTTAATGGACATATAGTTCTGATTAAGGGTAATCACGACTGGAAGAATGGCCCTCAATCAGAAAATCAGGAGCAGGAGTTGTTTGACTTTGTTACACAACAGATGTATTTGAGGATTGAAGGAAGACAAGTTTATCTCAACCATTTTCCGTTCCTTTGCTATGGTGGAACTTATCGTAGTGCGGAAGATGCTGTTTATCAGTTATACGGTCACGTACACTCTGGACAGTATTCTAGCGGAGGAAAAGACTTGCCAAGAATTGCAAATGCATTTCCAACACAGTATGATGTTGGAGTAGACAATAACCATTTTACCCCTATTTCTTGGCAATATGTAGATATTAAGATACAAAATCAGATTAAAGAAAATGAGGTGGGAAAAGAAATTAAAGAAGAGGCGTGAACAGCCCATTGAATACATATCTAGGAAAGATTTTAAGAAGTATCTATTTAGGTTTCTAAAAGAGTTTGGATATTATCGTTCTTACATAAAAGATATGAATAAATACAATATGAAACGTATGGTATATACTCATGATGGTATTATGTCACATATTGTAACTATTCCATTTGATGAGTATATTTCGATGTTTAGACAACCTATGACTAGATATATGTTTCCTTATGTTTCAGGCCTTATGTGGGAAAAAATATATGACTTGTGGAAGATATGGGCTAAAGAACAACACAAGATAAGTTGGAATACAAAATTTAAGTGATGAAAATATTAGTTATACCTGACGTTCACGGAAGAAGGTTCTGGAAACGTCCTTTAGAAAGATATATAAAGAAAGTTGACAAGATAGTTTTTCTTGGCGACTACTTTGACCCTTATCAAGATGAAGGAATCGAATATGAATGGCAAGATGTTTTGAATAACTTCAATGAGATAGTTGAATTAAAGAAGCAAAACCCAGATAAGATTGTTCTCCTTTTGGGTAATCACGATTTGCATTATCGTAATAGGCAGTTTGATGAATACACAAGGTCAACAAGATTTGATTATGTTCATTCTGGAAAGATACACGATTTGTTAAATGGCGAGAACTATAAGTTATTCCAACTTTGTTACGCTGTAGACAATAACGATAAGAAAGTAATATTTACTCATGCTGGAATTACAAAGTTTTGGCTTGAGAAGTGTAATATTGAATTTAACGACAATATAGAGGAAACTATAAACAATCTCGAAGATTCAGCAAAAGGTGTCGGTAAACTTTGTGTGATTGGAAGAGAACGCACTTGGTTTGGAGAAAAAACAGGAAGCCCTGTTTGGTGTGATATTTCTGAGTTTATGGCAGATAATGGAATAGAAGGAAATGTATTTCAGATATTTGGCCACACCAGGTTAAAACCAAATGTAATGGTTTCAATGAAAGATTTTGCTTGCATTGATTCTAGGGCGGTATTTATATTAAACGATAAGAATAAACTAAGGAGGGTAAAAGATGAAAAAGTCAAAGCCGACAAAGAGCACGGAACAGTACAAGATACTGAGGATGATAAGCCGTGATGAACAATTTGAACGCAATGGTGGCGGTCAGTTTGTTTCGATGAACAGAGTCTATAAGGACAAAAGCAAGTATTGTAGAAGAGATAAAAAGAAAGAGTTGAGGAATGACCTCAACTCTTTTTTATTTTGCCCATTTATTTGGATGTAGTTTTTGCTGTCTAGCAAATTCATTATGATAACCATTATAATTTTGCGCTGCATGATATGGATTACCAATTGTTCCATATTGTTCCCCTTGGCGTTTATTGTGGGCATAATCACAAGTTGCGTCTTGTTTTCCGCCGCTTCCATATGCATAGCCATATCCGTCATTTTCACCAGTTTCTTGTCCGCGTCTATACTGCTGACGTGCCTGTAATCTTCCAAGCATATACTGACCTTGTGGCGTATCGCCAATTTCATCAACTGATTCTTTTACTGATTTAATATCTGCTGGAAAATCATCCATATTTGCCTCAGTATCAATTCTATCTTCAATTTCTTCGTCAGACCAATCTCTTCCTTCTTTCAAGATTTTCATTACTGACTCCTTTACAATATTGTGAAGGTCTTTCTCTGTTAGTTTTAATATAGTTTTCATATTGATTTTGGTTTTACATCATTTACGTTAATTACTTCCTCGTTTTCAACATATTTAATTGTTGCATTTATTTCTCTTAAGATTGCTGCAAGGAAATTTGCTGCTCTTCTATATCCAGTTTCCATCATAAGGCCACACACTCTATGAGTTTTTGTGCCAAAGTCTTTTAATGATTCAACATAAAGGTCTAGTTCGTGCCTTGCTGCTTCTTGATTAAGTGAATGTTCATTTATTCTTGATTTAACATTTTTTAAAGCTTCTGACACAAACTCCCTTAACTCGTTTTCAGTTAAGGAGTATCTTTCTTTACCATTTGAAATAACAACACGATTCTCGTTCATTTTGTTTCTAAGGCGTTGTTTTAGCCCTTCCTTAATGGTGAAGTCCACAAGGTATAATTGACGCTGTAAATCGCTTAAAACAGCCTCTGTGTCGCTTCTCATACCAATATATTCATCACCTTCATTTTTTAACTTGGCATAGAAAGCATTTGTGCCACTGATTACGTCCTCAACAAACTTTTTGAGGGTTGTTATTTTATATGGAGTACCTTTAAGGTTGTTTACTGGAAGTCTTCCTGAAATTGACTGTTCAACCTCTGCTACCTTATCTTGGAAGTCAGATATTATTGAAGCAATATCATCACACAATTTATGCTGTGACAAATTTTTTGCATCCCAGTGAAGTTGTTTAATTGCAGTCTTCCATCCTTCTACATCACATATGTAAGATAAAATGTATTTTTTCATATTATTACTTTTATTTAATTATAAATATTTATTTATAAAATAAAATATTATGGCAAAACAGATAATTAGATTAACTGAAAGTGATTTACATAGAATTATCAAAGAATCAGTAAAAAGAATAATTAAAGAAGATTGGCATGATGAACTTTCTTCTATTTATGATGCAGGCAAGAAAGAAGATTCAGCAGGCATTGATTTAGATAAAGCATCAAGTATATTGAAAAATTTAAAACGCCAATATGGAAGCGACAAAGAAGGATATAGTAGGGCAGTTAATAAATTTTTCAGTGATAGGGAAAAAAGGGATGATTTTGAAAAGGCTAAAAGAGACCCTGCTTTTGAACTTTGGAGTGATGAGCATGAATCAACTTTTAACGATGAAGGTTATCCAATGGCTAAAGATTTCGAGCCACTTCCATTTAATAGAGAAAGATACAATAAAAGAATTAAAAATGGAGAAATGCCAAGAGCATTAAGAAGGTCATATAGTAGCGGGCCTCAAGAAGTACCAGAAACTCCATCAGTAAATAGCCCATACAAAGGTAAATCATCAGAAGAAATTGAACAAATGATGAGAGATATGGGATTTGCAAAATAAAAAAAAGACAGTAGAAAAAATCTACTGTCTTTTTTCGTATTAATAATGTTTCATAACTTTCTTGTAATAACCGATTGATTTAGATTTCCAATCTTTTGTGTAGAATCCGCAGTTCCATTGTTTAATTGCTTTTTCTACGTTTGCTTCAGGGTTAAAATGTTCTTGAAGGAATATGAACATTTCTTTTGATTTTTGAGCATTGTACCTATCCCCAATGGTATAACGCTTTGTAGATTTCTTCTGTTTTAGAAGGTTGTTGCACTCTTTCACTAAAATTGGAGTGATTTGTAGGATTCCAGCGCAATCACCATTTGGATTATGTGCTTTTGAGTTTCCTTCACTCTCTACTGCAATGATGGCGTTCATCACACGTTCCCATTTTTTTACCTCTTTCTTTGTTTGGCTATAAGCCGTTGCTGGAATCACCATTGTCATGGCAATTACCATTAAAAAAATTTTGATTTTTCTCATCATTTATAAATTTAGGTGAGGCTGAGTAAATCCCTTACCCATTGATAGCAGAATACGTGAGAGAGAGCTATCTGCTATGCTAATGCCTCTTATTAATATTCTTGTTTAATAAACGGACAGTGAATAGTTTTTACTAATTTTATGATTATACCAGTCTTTTAAAACTTGAATTATGAATTTATCTCTTTCTTCTCTATTAGGCAAAATTTTCTTGAATTGGTCTTGAATAACATAGAATAGTTGAACGTCCGTTAGTGTCTTAACTACTTGTTTGTAATCATCAAGCCAAGCAACAACTTGCTGTATCTGAGGTTTACCATCAGGGCCAATAATAGTAGCGGCTGCTCTTGAGAAATTCTTATCAAGGTAGTCTTTTACTGCCTTAACTTTATCTCCCCAGCCGCCAAACATTTCCTCAATGACAACCTCTTCATAGAGAATTTGTTCTTTATTCTCGTTTATAATGATTTTCTTCATCTTTTAACTCATCTATTATTCTATAAATATCATCAGAGACGATTTTATCATTGAAAAAGCCATAAAAGGTTGCTTCTGGAATCTTGAACAATTCTCTGAAACCCAATCTTTTCCAATATGAATGAGTTTTCAAATCACGTTCAACTGCTATCCAAATAAGTTCAAACTCATTGAGATATTCCCTCTTATGGAATAGCATTTTCTTGTCAATTCCAGTACCCCTAAGTCTTTCGTCTAGAATAAACGAGTGTCCATTAAGTTGTCTAAACTGCACCAAGAATCCACCGAGTCTTGCGTTCACGTGGAACAATGGCGAACCTAAATGTATAGGAAATATACTAAATATTAGAAACCCATATATTTCGCCTGTCCTTTTGTCGATAGCCTTAACTGAATTATCAAGTTGTGCGTTTGAATAAAGCAGTTGCCTCAAAGCATCTTCCTGACTTGGAAGGTTGAAGCATTTGGCTAGCAGTTCAGTTAGAATTGGAGCATCTTCGTATGTCGTGCTCACAACTTCTATGTTTGGTAACAGTTCTTCCTTGGTTAAATCGTTGTTTACCAATCTGTTACATAAATCTATCATCATAACGACAAAACGATTTACAAGTGCAAAGATACATAAAATATGCGAAAAATACAAATATTTTATGCAAAAAATGCTTATTTTTAACTAAATTTAACAAAAATGGCAGCAAATGTATTGCACTTCACTGCCATTTTTTATAGATATAAAATATTTGAAAAAATTATGAGAAATCTTATTTAATTTCGATATGATTATTATTGCAAGTAGCAGTGAATGCATACTCTGGTTCATATTCATTCTCTAGAATCATATCAGTAATCTTGTCCTC
>Ga0310694_10001096_pt1 | contig 32043 bp, 22 predicted proteins | sample 174DNAGHGhighgp2_FD_203884 | JGI IMG/M metagenome (GOLD analysis project Ga0310694, IMG submission 203884) | Sheep rumen microbial communities from Palmerston North, Manawatu-Wanganui, New Zealand - 1742 DNA GHGhigh gp2 (v2) (version 2) | ecosystem: Host-associated > Mammals > Digestive system... | reverse complement strand
GAGCACACCGAGCTCAGCCTCAACTGTTACATCAAACTGATGAGCATAGTCAACAACCTTCTTAGCCAAAGCGATGTTCTCCTCATATGGCAGTGAAGAGCCATCAATCATCACTGAAGAGAAGCCCATGTCGATGCAGTCCTTGCAGAGCTCGAAGGTATCACCGTGGTCGAGGTGCAGCACGATCTCAGGATGCTCACAACCAAGCTCCTTGGCATAAGCCACAGCACCCTCAGCCATATAGCGGAGGATCGTAGCGTTGGCGTAGTTACGAGCGCCCTTGGAAACCTGCATGATAACAGGAGACTTCGTCTCGACAGCAGCCTGGACGATAGCCTGCATCTGCTCCATGGTGTTGAAGTTGAAAGCGGGGATAGCATAGCCACCGGCTACTGCTCTCTTGAACATCTCGCGGGTATTCACGAGACCCAAATCCTTGTAGTTTACCATTTTGATTTACAATTTAACGATTTACTATTTATGATTTATTGTCTTTTTCCAATTTTTCGAGCGCAAAGGTACGAAAAAGTTAAGAGTTAAGAGTTAAGAGTTAAGAGTTTTCGGCCGGCGACAGCTCTTTTTTGACGTTTATTTGCAGTTAGCCCGCACATCCGCACAAGTTTTGCAAAACGCAGTTTACAAAAATTGCATTGTGCATTAAACATTAAGCAACAGCCCCACCTGATGGACGACGGCCGAGACGACCCACGCCACAACGGTGGTATAGACGGCGGCAAAGGTAGCCCAGCGCCATGAACCCGTCTCGTGCTTGATGGCCACAATGGTGGCGATGCAGGGGAAGTAAAGCAATACGAAGAGCAGGAAACAGTAGGCTGTCAGCGGCGACAAGCCCTCCAGTCCGCCCAGCACGCCCATCGTCGAGGCAACAATCTCCTTGGCGCCCACGCCGCAGATGAGACTGACATCGAGCTGCCAGTTAAAGCCCTGAAGCATGAACAGCGGCTCCACGGCGCGTCCCATCGTACCGATGAAACTCTCCTCCAGCGACGGGGCAACACCCATCGTACCGAAGTAGCCCAGTGCCCAGACCAGGATGCTGGCCACGAGGATGACGCCACCCATCTTCTTCAGATACTCCTTACCTTTCTCCCACGTATGGCGGGCGATTGCCTTGGGCGTAGGCCAGCGGTAGGGTGGCAGTTCCATGACAAACGGCGTATCCTCACCCTTGATGACAAGCGACGAGAACACCTTACTCATGATGACGGCCACGACGATGCCCACGACATAGAGCGACAGCATGACCCACGCCTGATACTGCAAGGCAAAGAACGTACCGGCTATCATGATGTAGATGGGCAGACGGGCCGAGCACGACATAAACGGCAGAATCATCATCGTGATGAGGCGCGAGCGACGGCTCTCAATGGTACGCGTTGCCATGACGGCAGGCACGTTGCAGCCGAAGCCCATGATGAGCGGAATGAACGACTTGCCGTGCAAGCCCATCTTGTGCATCAGTTTGTCCATAATAAACGCGGCACGGGCCATGTAGCCGGAATCCTCCATCAGGGAAATAAAGAAATAGAGTATCAGAATCTGGGGCAGGAACACGATGACGGCTCCCACACCGGCAATAGCTCCGTCGACCACCATCGAGCGTAGTGGTCCTTCGGGCATCAGCGTATTCAATTTCCCTGACAACCACTCGACACCCATATCAATCCAGTCCATAGGATACTGGCCCAGCCAGAACGTGGTGAGAAACATCACGAAAAGGATGAGGAAGAAGATGGGAAAACCAAGGAAACGGTTTGACAAAACATTGTCTATCAGGTGGGTCATGTGATAGGTATCCTCCTTCGACCCCGTCTTGTAGCCAGCCTCCTTCAAGGCACCGTTGATAAAGCCATACTTGGCATCCATGATGGCCGTCTCCGAGTCGTTGCCCGTCTCCTCCTTGACACGGGCCGAAGCACGGTCGCGGGCGGTGGCCAAGTCGCGGAACACCTGCATACGCTGTTCGCCGGCCATGTGGTTGCCCAGGTAGTCGAGCACCTGACTGTCGTGCTCCAGCAGTTTCAGCGACAGGTAACGTGTAGAGTAGTGCTGACGGATGTGCTCATCGGTCTTCAGGTACTTCTGTATCTCGCTGATACCGCCCTCAATCTCGTGACCGTAATTGATATGGATATGACGGGCCTGTGTACTGGCATTCTCATAGACCTTGATGACCGTGCGAAAGAGTTCCTCAACGCCCATGCCACTCTTGAAAGACGTGGGCACCATCGGCACACCGAAAAGGGTGCTGAGCACCTGTAGATCAAGCTGATCGCCTCGCCGTTCGAACTCGTCGTACATATTCAGTGCACAGACCATGCGCAGGTCCATGTCGACAAGCTGTGTCGTCAGGTAGAGATTACGCTCCAGGTTCGAGGCGTCGATGACGTTGATGACCACGTCGGGCAACTGCTCCGACAGATGGCTGCGGACATAGAGTTCCTCGGGACTATAGCACGACAGCGAGTAGGTGCCGGGCAGGTCGGTAAGGCTGAACTCGTAGCCAAAGAACGAGGCATGAGCCTCGGACGCATCGACGGTGACGCCGGAGTAGTTGCCGACGTGGCCGTGAGCACCCGAAGCGAAGTTGAACAACGACGTCTTGCCACAGTTAGGATTGCCGACAAGAGCGACGTTGATATGACGACGCCGACGCAGAGCAGCACTACGCAACTCACTCTCCGTCAACGGCTTGACATCTTCTTCGACGCCACCTTCCAGCTCTTGTTGCTTCAGCTGCTTGGCCTCGTCCTCGGAGACCACCTCAATCATCGCTGCCTCGTCGTGACGCAGCGACACCTCGTAGCCCATAAGTTTGTACTTGACGGGATCCTGCAAGGGTGCGTTAAGCAAGACCTCAACGGTTTTTCCCCGGATAAAGCCCATCTCAATGATGCGCTTGCGGAAGCCACCGTGGCCGAGGACCTTGACGATGACACCGCTCTCTCCTGTTCTTAATTCTGATAGCTTCATAAAACAATTTTCATAATTCCAGCGCTGCAAAGGTACGAATAAGCAAGGGAAAAATAACCCTTCGCCGCGTTAATTTCTGATAAAAGAGCGGAAGTTGACAGAAAAATGAGTACCTTTGCACTTTATAATTACAATTGAAAAGAAACAATGGCTTGTATACTTCATATAGAAACGAGTACCGATGTGTGCTCAGTAGCCGTCAGCGAGGACAGTCAGGTCATCTTCCAGCAGGACGACCATTCAGGTCCCAACCATGCAGAGCGGTTAGGCTCAATGGTTGACGAAGCCCTGTCGTTTACCGACAGTCACGCCATTCCCTTCGACGCCGTAGCCGTCAGCTGCGGCCCCGGTTCTTATACGGGCTTGCGCATCGGTGTGTCAATGGCTAAAGGTGTCTGCTACGGCCGCGACCTGAAACTGATTGCCGTGCCCACGCTGGAGCTGATGTGCGTTCCCCTGCTTCTCGGCGAAAAGATTGAAGAGGGCGCCCTACTCTGCCCCATGCTCGACGCCCGTCGCATGGAGGTCTATGCCGCTCTCTACGACCGTGCCCTAAAACCAGTTCGCGAGATTGGTGCCGATATCGTCGATGCCGACACTTACCGCGAATGGCTCGACCGTCAGCCCGTCTACTTCTTCGGTAACGGTGCCAAGAAGTGCATGGACGTCATCAACCACCCCAACGCCCGCTACATCGACGGTGTGGAGCCGCTGGCCAAGTGGATGATGCCGCTGGCCGAGCACCGGTGGCTACAGGAGCAGTTTGAAGACGTGGCCTACTTCGTACCATTCTACCTAAAGGATTTTGTAGCCAAAATGCCTAAAAAACTGCTTTAAGGAAATAAATCGCAAATCGTCAAATAGTAAATAAATCGTAAATCGTCAAATAGTAAATCACATAGATGGAAATAAAAGGATTAGACTACAACACCCAGCGCGAGAAACTCGCCATGCCCGAGTACGGTCGCGAGATACAGAAGATGGTTGACCATGCCATCAGTCTGCCGACGAAGGAGGAACGCAACCTGTGCGCCCGGACTATCATCAAGCTGATGGAAACGAAGATGCCGCAGCTGCGTGGCAATACGGACTATGAGCAGACACTATGGGATCATCTCTACATCATCAGCGACAAGCGTTTGGACATTGACTGGCCCTACGACGTGTCGGAGGCGGAGAAGATTCATGCCAAGCCACAGCCCATACCACTGCCACAGAACAGGATTCGTCAGCGCCACTACGGCAAACTGCTGGAAGAGGTCTTCGAGAAACTGAAAGAGATGCCTGCGGGTCCTGAGCGTGACGAACTGACACGCCAGACGGCGAATCAGATGAAGCGCGACCTAGCCACCTGGGGACACGGTTCCATGGACGACGAGAAAGTAGCTGACGACCTGGCACGCTATACGGACGGCATCATTCAGCTGGACCTGAACGACCTGACGCTGGAAAAGGTGACGGCTGTTAACAACGAACCAGGCAAAACAAGAAAAAAAAAGAAATAGACAATGGCAACATTTGTCATCGAAGGCGGTCATCCGCTGAGCGGAACCATTACGCCACAAGGAGCCAAAAACGAGGCATTACAAGTTATCTGTGCCACCTTGTTGACTAGCGAAAAGGTAACCATTCACAACATTCCTGATATCCGCGACGTCAACAACCTCATACAGTTGCTCAAGGACATTGGGGTGAAGGTTTCGAGAAACGAGAACACCTTTACCTTCCAGGCTGACACACTGAACCTTGACCACCTACAGAGCGACGAGTTCGTACAGAAGTGCGCCGCCCTGCGCGGTTCAGTACTGATGATCGGTCCGCTGCTGGCCCGCATGGGCAAGGCGGTCATCACCAAGCCTGGTGGCGACAAGATTGGACGCCGCCGTCTGGACACCCACTTCCTCGGATTCGAGAAGCTGGGCGCAAAGTTCAACCATGTGGAAGGGCGCGACGTCTACGAGCTCAGCGCCAAGCGTCTCAAGGGCACCTATATGCTATTGGACGAAGCTTCGGTGACAGGCACAGCGAACATCGTGATGGCAGCCGTCTTTGCCAAAGGCACCACCACCATCTACAACGCTGCCTGCGAACCTTACGTGCAGCAACTATGTCTGATGCTCAACCGCATGGGTGCAAACATCAGCGGCATCGGCTCGAACCTGCTGACCATCGAGGGTGTCGACTCCCTGCATGGCACGGAGCACCGCATACTGCCCGACATGATTGAGGTTGGCTCATTCATCGGCATGGCAGCAATGTGCGGCGATGGCATCCGCATCAAGGATGCTGCCGTCGAACACTTAGGCATCATCCCCGACGCATTCCGCCGTCTGGGCGTGAAGATCAAGGTGGAGGGCGACGACCTCTGGATTCCCCGTCAGCGCCACTACGAGATACAGTCGTTCATCGATGGTACCATCATGACGCTGGCCGATGCGCCCTGGCCCGGACTGACGCCCGACCTGCTCTCCGTACTCATTGTCGTTGCCACACAGGCCCGTGGCTCAGTGCTCTTCCATCAAAAGATGTTCGAGAGCCGTCTGTTCTTCGTCGACAAACTCATTGACATGGGGGCACAGATTATTCTCTGCGACCCTCACCGCGCCGTCGTCGTCGGTCACGACCGCAAGATTACGCTGCGTGGCGGACGCATGTCGAGCCCCGACATCCGCGCTGGCATCGCCCTGCTTATCGCAGCCATGAGTGCCAACGGCACCAGCCGCATTGACAACATCGAACAGATTGACCGCGGCTACGAAAACATAGAGGCTCGTCTTAACGCCCTTGGCGCAAACATAACAAGAAAATAATCTAGAACGTCTAGAAAATCTGGAGAATCTAGAAAACCAATTATATGATAAAACAAGAAGAAGTCTTCCGCATCGGTCGTCTGGGCAAGACGCACGGCGTAAAAGGCGAAGTATCGTTCCAGTTCGACGATGACGTCTTCGACCGTGTCGACTGCGACTACTTAGTACTCGACATCGACGGCATCCTTGTGCCGTTCTTTATTGAGGAGTACCGTTTCCGCAGCGATAGTGTGGCCCTGATGAAGTTCGAGGACATCGACACCCAGCAGCGGGCCGCCGAGCTGACGGGCTGCGACGTCTACTTCCCCCGTGCCCTCGCCGATGAAGATGATAGCGAAGTTTCCTTCTCTATGCTCATTGGCTTCGACTTGATTGATGAAGATAGTGGAAAAACTATCAGTCGCATCGCTGCCATCGACGACAGTACCGTCAACCTGCTCTTCGAACTGGAGGACGGACGTCTCATTCCTGCCAACGATGACCTGATACATCATATTGACATGAAAGGGAAGACCATCACGATGGACCTCCCTGAAGGGATTCTTACGTTATAACAAATGGTAAATAGTAAATCGAATAGTCAAATGAAACGGCAAATAGCCATTCTCGGCTCTACAGGGTCGATAGGCACTCAGGCGCTCGAGGTTATCGAGGAACACAGCGACCTTTATGAGGTCTACTGCCTGACTGCCAACAACAAGGTGGAACTACTGGCCGAACAGGCACATCAGTTTAAGCCTGCCGCCGTCGTCATTGCCAATGAAGCACGCTACGACGAGCTACGCCGGCTGATGGACGATATGCCCGACGTCAAGGTCTATGCCGGTGCGCAAGCACTCGACGAGATTGTTGAGGCCGGCCCCATTGACATGGTGCTCACCGCTATGGTCGGTTTCGCTGGACTGTCGCCCACCATTCACGCCATCAAGGCCGGCAAGGCCATTGCCTTGGCCAACAAGGAGACGCTGGTAGTAGCCGGTGAGCTGATACTGGCATTGGCACAGCAGTACCACACACCCATCCTGCCCGTCGACAGCGAGCACTCCGCCATCTTCCAGAGTCTCGTCGGCGAAGACCAGAACCCCATAGAAAAAATTCTGCTGACAGCCAGCGGCGGTCCGTTCCGTCTAAAATCGATGGAAGAGATTGCCCACGTGACAAAAGCCGATGCCCTACGCCACCCGACATGGGACATGGGTGCCAAGATTACCATTGACTCAGCGTCGATGATGAACAAAGGTTTTGAGGTCATCGAAGCCAAATGGCTCTTTGGCGTCGATGCCAAGCAGATACAGGTGCTCGTGCATCCACAGTCAATCGTCCATAGCGCCGTACAGTTCCAGGACGGTTCCGTCAAGGCGCAACTCGGCGTACCCGATATGCGGTTGCCCATCCAGTATGCGTTCTCGTTCCCCCGTAGGTTGCCGCTGAGTGGCGATCGGCTGGATCTCTTCAAGGCCCAGCATCTGGAGTTTTTCGAGCCCGACCTCAAGAAGTTCCGCTGTCTGGCAATGGCCTACGAGGCACTGGCTCAGGGCGGCAACATGCCGTGTATCGTCAATGCCGCCAACGAGGTGGTCAACCGCGCCTTCCTCGAGGACCGCTGCGGCTTCCTCCAGATGGGCGACGTCATCGCCGAGACCATGCAACGGGCAACGTTCGACAAAAACCCCGACTATGACATCTATGTCAAGACCGATGCCGAGGCCCGCCGCATCGCTGCTGAATTACTGGAGAAATCGTGAAATCGCATATTCGTTTAATCGTATCACCGTATAATCGTAAAATCGTAAATAGTAAATCATCAAATAAATCGTAAATAGTAAATCGTCAAATCGTAAATAAATAAGATGGAAATATTTCTGATCAGACTGTTACAATTCATGCTGGCCATCGGCCTGCTGGTACTGCTCCATGAGGGCGGTCACTTCTTCTTTGCCAAACTTTTCGGTGTATGTGTTGATAAGTTCTACCTCTTCTTCGACCCGAGCATTTGGAAATGGGACGGCTCGCTGTTCAAGTGGAAGCCTAAGGGTAGCGACACACAGTATGGTGTGGGATGGTTGCCTCTTGGCGGCTACTGCAAGATTGCTGGCATGATAGACGAGAGTTTCGACACAGAACAGATGAAACAGCCCGAGCAGCCGTGGGAGTTCCGCGCCAAGCCCGCCTGGCAGCGCCTGCTCATCATGATTGGCGGTGTGCTGGTCAACTTCCTGCTGGCACTGTTCATCTACTCAATGATTCTCTTCCACTGGGGCGACACCTATGTCCCCGTGAAGGACATGACCCTCGGCATGAAGTTCAACGCTGAGGCCAAAGCCCTCGGTTTTCAGGACGGCGACATTCTCTTAGGTACCGACAAGGGTACGTTCAAGGATTTCTCGGCCGACCTCTATCGCCAACTGTCTGAAGCAACACGTGCCGACGTGTTACGCGACGGCCGCAAGGTCAGCATCACCCTGCCTGGCGACCTGAATCTTCTGGAAATGCTCAAGGCCGAGCCGTCGTTCGTCCGTCCGCTGATTCCTGCCGAGATCGACAGTGTCCTGCCCGGCACCCCCGCCGCTGAGATAGGTCTTCAGAAAGGCGACCGCATTCTGGCCATCAATGGTACCGCCATCGACTCCTACAACGAGTTCATGGACCAGATAGCCCGTCTCGGGGATGTACTGGCCGCAGCCACGACTACCTCCGACAGCCTTAAGGTACGCCAAGCTACAGTCGTCTTTGCTCACGGTGACAAGACCGACACAGCCAATGTCGTACTGAGCGCTGACCTTAAGCTGGGCTTTGCTCCGGTTCTCCTCAACCAGATTTACAAGCCGTACACCCGTGAGTACAGCTTCTTCGAGAGCATCCCTGCCGGCATCAAGTACGGCTGGAACGTGCTGGCGGGCTATGTTGATGACATGAAGTACATCTTCACTGCCGACGGCGCAAAGTCGCTCGGCGGTTTCGGAGCCATCGGCTCGCTGTTCCCGCCCGTTTGGGACTGGTATATGTTCTGGAAGATGACAGCGTTCCTCAGCATCATTCTCGCCTTCATGAACATCCTGCCCATCCCGGCTCTTGACGGTGGCCACGTGCTGTTCCTCATCTACGAGATGATTACCCGTCGCAAACCGTCCGAGCAGTTCATGATACGTGCCGAGTATGTGGGCTTCGGTATTCTCATCCTACTAATGGTTGTCGCCAACCTGAACGACATCCTGCGCTGGCTGGGATATCTTTAATCAACAGACGATAGAACAGAGGAATAGGAAATGAACGACAATAGCAACGCTCCCCAGCAGTGGGACCAGTTCTACCTGAAGGACGTCTCGTTTGTCAACCTGATGACGCGGCGCATCTTCAACGTGCTCATCGTGGCCAACCCCTACGATGCGTTCATGCTCGAGGACGACGGCCGCATCGATGAGAAAATCTTCGACGAGTACATGGAACTGGGTATGCGTTATCCACCCACGTTCACACAGGTGTCAACCACCGACGAGGCTAACGAAGTGCTGCGCACCACGGACATCGATCTGGTCATCTGTATGCCTGGTAATGCCGACAACGATGCCTTCACCGTTGCCCGCGAAGTGAAAGCTGCCCACCCCCAGATTCCCTGCGTGGTGCTGACGCCCTTCTCCCACGGTATCACCAAGCGCATTCAGGACGAGGACATGTCGGTCTTCGACTATGTGTTCTGCTGGCTCGGCAACACCAACCTCATCATGAGCATCATCAAGCTCCTGGAGGACAAGATGAACATCGAGCACGACATCCGCGAAGCCGGCGTGCAGATGATACTGCTCGTCGAGGACAACATCCGTTTCTACTCCTCGGTACTGCCCAACCTCTACAACTACATCCTGGCACAGTCGAAACGCTTCTCTACTGAGGCGCTGAATCCCCATGCTGCTGCCCAGCGCAAGCGCGGTCGTCCCAAGGTAGTGCTGGCCACGAACTACGAGGAGGCCATGCAGATATACGAGAAGTACCACGAGAACACCCTCGGCGTCATCTCCGACACACGTTTCCCCATGAAGGACGTTCCAGGCCGATTGTCACACGTCGAAGAGGGCGACCCTGAGGCAGGTCTGAAACTGCTGCGCGAGATACGCCGCCGCGACGAGTATGTGCCCCTGATTCTCGACTCCTCGGAGACCATTAACGCCGAGAAAGCCAAGGCCGAGGATTTCCATTTCATCGACAAGAACTCGACGAAGATGAATGTCGACCTGCACCGTCTGATGGAGGAGCACATGGGCTTCGGCGACTTTGTTTTCCGCAACCCGCAGACCAAGCAGGAGATTGCCCGCATTACCAGCCTGAAAGACCTGCAGGACAATATCTTCAAGATTCCTGCTGACTCGCTTATCTACCACGTCTCACGCAACCACATGAGCCGATGGCTGACGGCTCGCGCCATCTTCCCAGTATCGGCTTTCCTGAAGCACGTCACCTGGCACAAGCTACAGGACATCGACACCCACCGACAAATCATCTTCGATGCGATTGTGCAGTACCGCCGCATGAAGAACATCGGCGTCGTTGCCGTCTTTGACCGCTTGAAGTTCGACCGCTACGCCCATTTCGCACGTATCGGCGAAGGCTCCCTTGGCGGCAAGGGCCGCGGCCTGGCGTTCCTCGACCGCATCATCAAGCGTCATCCCGAGCTGAACCAGTACGACGGCGCACAGGTCTCCATCCCGAAGACCGTTGTTCTCTGCACCGATTTCTTCGACGAGTTCATGGAGAAGAATAACCTCTACCCCATCGCGCTCTCCGATGCTCCCGACGAAGAGATACTGCAGCACTTCCTGCGGGCACAGTTGCCCGACTCCCTGATAGCCGACTTCTTCACGTTCTTCGATGCCGTGAAGTCGCCCATCGCCGTGCGCTCGTCGTCGCTGCTCGAAGACAGCCACTATCAGCCCTTCGCCGGCATCTACTCCACCTACATGATTCCTTATCTGGAGGACAAGTACGAGATGCTGCGTATGCTGGCCTGTGCCATCAAGGGCGTGTATGCATCGGTCTATTATCGCGACTCAAAAGCCTATATGACCGCTACGCAGAACGTCATCGACCAGGAGAAGATGGCCGTCATCCTGCAAGAAGTCGTGGGCCATCAGTATGGCGACCACTACTATCCCACGTTCAGCGGTGTGCTCCGCTCGCTGAACTACTACCCCATTGGCGACGAGACCGCCGAGGAAGGTATTGCCTCGCTGGCTCTCGGACTCGGTAAGTATATCGTCGACGGCGGCCAGACGCTACGCGTCTCGCCATACCACCCTACCCAGGTACTTCAGACCAGCGAAATGGAGACAGCCCTACGCGACACTCAGACGCGTTTCTATGCACTCGATATGAGTCATGTCGGCAGCGACTTCAAGGTCGACGACGGCTTTAACATCAAGAAACTACGTGTCAAGCAGGCCGATGCCGACGGTGCCTTGACCTATATTGCCTCCACCTTCGACCCCGTCGACCAAGTTATCCGCGACGGCATCTATGATGGCGGACGCAAGATTATCTCTTTCTGCGGCGTCCTCCAGCAGGGCATCTTCCCGCTGCCTGAGCTGTTGCAGATGACTCAGAAGTACGGTTCCGAGGAGATGCGCCGCCCCGTAGAGATTGAGTTTGCATGTAATCTCTCCGACGACAAGACTGGCGAACTATACCTTCTTCAGATACGTCCTATCGTCGACTCGAAACAGATGCTCGACGAAGACCTTGAGACCATCCCCGATGCCGACTGTCTGCTGCGCTCCAGCAACTCGCTGGGCCATGGTATCTCTGAGGAAGTCACCGATGTCGTCTACGTCAAGACAGGCGAGGACTTCACGGCAGCCAACAACCCCACCATCGCCTCACATATCGAGCGCATTAACCAGCGCTTCCTCAACGGCGATTATCTTTCTCCCTCGGGTGGCGTCGGAGGAGCCTCCTACATTCTCGTAGGTCCCGGACGCTGGGGTTCCAGCGACCCGTGGTTGGGCATCCCCGTCAAGTGGCCCCACATCTCGGCCGCCCGCGTCATCGTCGAGTCGGGCTTGAAGAACTATCATGTCGACCCGTCACAGGGCACCCACTTCTTCCAGAACCTGACGTCGTTCGGCGTCGGCTACTTCACCATCAACACTTACACCGGCGACGGCATCTTCCGGCAGGACATCCTTGACGCCATGCCTGCTGTGGAGGAAACGGAATACGTGCGCCACGTCCGTTTCGAGCGTCCGCTAAAGATTATGATGGACGGCAAGAAGCAGCTCGGACTGGTGTTGCTTAATAAGGAGGAGTAAGAAGACATTACTTATGGAACAGACGAACGCCTACATCAAGCAGTTTCCCCAGCTCTTCGAGGGGAAGAAGATTCTCTACGTTCACGGCTTCGGCAGCAGCGGACAGTCGGGCACAGTCACACGCATACGCCAGGTACTGCCCAGCGCCACTGTCATAGCCCCCGACCTGCCCATAGAGCCGCAGGCGGCCATGCAGCTGCTTCACGATGTCTGCGCCGACGAACAGCCCAACCTCATCATCGGCACGTCGATGGGCGGTATGTACACCGAGATGCTCCGCGGCTACGACCGCATACTGGTGAACCCCGCCCTCAGGATGGGCGACACGATGAAGGAGCACGGCATGATTGGCCAGCAGCACTTCTCGAACCCCCGACAGGACGGCCAGCAGGACTTCATCGTCACGAAAGCACTGGTCAAGGAGTACAAGGAGATGACCGACCATTGCTTCGAAGGCATGACGGCCGAAGAGCAGCAGCACGTCTGGGGACTTTTTGGCGACGAGGACACGACGGTCGACACCTACGACCTGTTCCGTGAACATTACCATCAGGCTGTACGCTTTCATGGTGAGCATCGCATGAACGACCACTCGTTCATGCAGTCGGTGGTGCCCGTCATCCGCTGGATTGACGACCATCAGCAGGGTCGCGAACGCCCCATCGTCTACATCGATGTCAACACGCTGGCCGACAGCTACGGAAAGCCACGCAGCTCAGCCCAGAAGACCGTCCGCCAGCTCCTGGAGAGCTACCAGCTCTACTTCGTTGCTCCTGCCCCCACCGCGCCGGCACACTATGCCGACACCCTGTCGTGGCTCTATCAGTACATCAACGTTCCTGCCTACGGCCATACGGTCTTCACCAATCAGAAACATCTCCTTTACGGCGACTATCTCATCGATGCCGAGAAGACCGAGGGCATGGGTGCGCTGATACAGTTCGGCAGCGACACCTTTAAGACCTGGGACGACATCTGGGAATATTTCCAGCGCTTAGGCGGACAATAAAAAAGCGCCAAAAGTTTTTGGTTGTTTACATTTTTTCGCTATCTTTGCACGCAGAAACCTTATTCATTAACACATTAAAAAAACACAAGCTTATGAAGAAGTACTTTGCTGAACTATTCGGCACATTCGTGCTGACGTTCCTCGGTTGCGGTGCAGCCGTCAGTCTGAACTGTGGTGTTGACACGGCTTCCGTCGTGGGCACAGCCATCGCCTTTGGTCTGGCTGTCGTTGCTATGGCCTATGCCATCGGTGGCATCTCGGGTTGCCACATCAATCCTGCTATCACGCTGGGCGTATTCCTCAGCGGCCGCATGAACGGTAAGGATGCCGGCATGTACATGCTGTTCCAGACCATCGGTGCCATTATCGCCGCTGCCCTGCTGGCCCTGCTCGTGTCTACCGACCCCGGATTGGCTCGTGGAACGGCCACCGGTGCCAATGCCTGTGCCTCTGAGAATGTCATGAACGGCCTCATTGCCGAGATTGTCCTGACGTTCATCTTCGTGATGGTGGTGCTCGGTTCTACGGCCAAGACAAACGGTGCGACGAACAACTTCGCCGGCCTGGCCATTGGCCTGTCGCTGATTCTCATCCACCTCGTCGGCATCAACTACACCGGCACGAGCGTCAACCCCGCCCGCAGCATTGGTCCCGCCCTCTTCGAGGGAGGCAAGGCCCTCAGCCAGCTCTGGGTATTCATCGTCGGCCCGCTGGTGGGTGGCGCACTCGCTGCCGGCTGCTGGAAAGTTATCGACACTGAGGAGAAATAGACCTTTTCCGCTTGAGGAGACAACGCCGCTTCTGAGGCTGGCGCTATGGCTCATCCTGGGCATCGTGACTGGTGTGCACACAACGGTCACGATGCCTTTCTTCTTGGCCATCATGGGGGTTAGCCTTATCGTCGCCCTCGTCTTGTGGCGCCATGCGCTGTGGCAGTCAGTAACCCTCGCCGCCACCGTGTTCCTCCTCGGTGCGACGCTGGCCTCCGGTCAGCGCGACCATCTGTCGGCAGCCCAGGAGCGAGGGCTGACCGTCCGTCAGTGGCAACGCCAGCAGCAGGTGCCCGATGCCGACAGCCGCCTCGGCCGTAGCCGTCTCTACTTCCTTCAACTGCGTGAGCGTGTGCTGCAGCGTTACCGCCAGCAGGGGCTCGACGGTGAGGCCTACGCGATGGTGGCGGCCATGAGCGTTGGCGACAAGTCGGCCGTCAGCAAGGACGTTCGTCAGAGCTACAACGTCAGCGGCGCTGCCCACGTGCTGGCACTGAGCGGTCTGCACATGGGCATCATCTATGCCTTGCTGACACTACTGACCAGTCGTCTGCGTCTGCGCTTGCTCAGTCAGACGGTCATCGTCCTGTCGCTCTGGGCTTTCGTCTTCCTCGTCGGTATGCCGCCGAGTGCGGTGCGGTCGGCGACGATGCTCAGCCTCTACGCGTTGCTGTCGTTGGGCTACCGCCAGCACACGTCGGTCAACGCCCTCGCGTTCACGGCCATCGTCATCCTGATTGTCAGTCCCTACACGCTGTTTGACATCGGCTTCCAGCTGTCGTTCGTCAGCGTGCTGAGCATCCTCGTCTGGCTGCCAATCATGGAGCGGTGGGTGCCGCTCGACCTCCAGCAGCGCCACCGCATGGTGCGCTGGCTGTGGGGTATGACGGCGGTATCCCTTGCAGCACAGCTCGGTGCCGCCCCGCTGGTAGCCTATTACTTCGGTCGCTTCTCCACCTATTTCCTGCTGACCAATTTTCTGGCCATTCCCGCCGTCATGCTGATTCTCTATCTTGCCCTCGGCACGCTTCTCTGGGCACCATTAGCCGTCGTGCTCTCGACCGTCGTCAGCCTGTTGAACAAAGGGCTGGCGGCCATCAGCCGCTGGCCGCTGGCGAGCATAGAAAATCTGCAGCCCTCGGGACTGCAGATTGCTCTCATTTACTTGTTGATACTCGCCGCCTACTGGCTTTACGTCTTGTTCAGTCCTTCAGCGAGTAGGTCACGGTAGTCACCACGCGCACCTTCTTGATATAAGGGGTGTTCTCGTCGCGGTTGTCGATGGAGAACTGTCCTTGGTCGGCGCTGACAATCTTGTCGAGCTTCGAGTGTGAGTTCTCGGCAAACTGCTGCGCCGTCTTCTCGGCGTTCTCGATAGCCTCCTGCATCATCTTTGGTTTCATCTCCTTGAACGACACGAACTCGTACTTCACAGGGTTCTCATAGCCGCCGTCGACGATGGCCACGCCCTCCTTCAGCAGATCGCCCTGCTTGGCAATGATGGCGCGCACCTGCTTCACGTTACTGCTGGTGACAGTGATGACGCTGGTGACGATGTAGCGATAAGCCTTGTTGTTGTCGCTGTATTCGCGTGCCTGCAGGTCAATGACCTGCGGAGCGTTCTCCGTCAGTTCGTCGGCCTTGATGCCACTACGTAGCAGGAACGACTTGATTTTCTGCTGTGTGTTGCCAATCTTGTCGTAAAGTCCCGGCAGGTCGTTACCCACCTCCTTCGAGACGATAGGCCATGTCACCTTGTCGGCCTCGACCTCCTGTTCGGCCAGTCCCTTGACATTGACCTTGCGGTCTTTGTTGGCAAAGTCGTCGATGCCGGCCTTGACGAACCAGCCCAGGCAGAGCAGTCCCAAGGCGATGAGCCCTGCTGCGATAACACGATTCTCTTTCATAAGCATTCTGTTTTGAGTTACTATTTGGTTCTTATTTGTTTTCCGGGCGCAAATTAGCGCATTTTCCATGAATCCTGCAAGAAAAAAGCCTGCAAAAAAGCGTTGTCTTAACATTCTTTACCTATCCAGTCGCCTCCGTGGGCTTTTTAGTTCATCTTTTTCACTCTACGATGCTGTTTCTCGGGAAAAAAAGTTGTAACTTTGCAACCAAAAGCAACTCATAGTGATTTAACAACATGAAGATACTGAAGACAATGTGTATTTCCGCATTACTGGCTGGCTGTACTGCCGCCACCACTACCGACACCGAACAGCAAGTTGACGCACTCTACGACCGCATGACGCAGCAGGAGCGCATCGCCCAGCTGTGCAGTATGTATATGGACGACCTCTTCAACGATGAGGGCCATCTGGACACGGCGAAGTGCCGCGAGCTGATACCCAACGGCATCGGCCACTTCTCGCAATACGCCAGTCAGAAGCCCACGGATCCCAACGTGCTGCGCGACCGCGTGGCCGCCGTCCAGGAGTGGCTGATGACGCAGACGCCGAGCGGCATCCCGGCCCTGTTCCACGAGGAGGTGCTGTCGGGCATCAACACGAGCGGCGCCACCATCTACCCGCAGCAGATTGGTCAGGCCTGCTCGTTCAACACCGAGCTAGCCGAGCTAAAGACGCGCCAGACGAGTACCGCCATGCGCAAGATGGGCGGCGTGCTGTCGCTCTCGCCAATGGTCGACGTCTGTCGCGTGCCCTCATTCAACCGTCTCGAGGAGTCCTACGGCGAGGACGGCTACCTGTCGGCTGCTATGGGCGTGGCCTTTGTCAAGGGCTTGCAGCAGGGCGACCTGAAGAGGGGTGTCGGCGCCTGCTCCAAACACTACCTGGGCTACGGCGGCGGTGGCGATGCCGACGAGAAGGAGCTGATGGAAGAGATACTCATGCCCCACGAGGCGATGATTCGTCTCGCCGGCAGCCGGGCGCTGATGCCGGGCTATCATGCGATGGTTGACCGAGGGGCAAGGGGCAAGGAGCAAGGAGCAAGCGACACGACGAACTGTGTGGCCAACAGTTGGATACTGCAGGACATTCTGCGCGACTACCTCGGCTTCGACGGTATGGTGGTCAGCGACTACACGGCTATTGACCAGCTTCAACCCTCCCAAAACTTCAATTCTTCAACTCTTCAATCCTCCCAAAACTTCAATTCTTCAACTCTTCAATCCTTCAATTCTAAAGAGAAGGCTGCAATGGCCATCAATGCCGGCAACGACGTCGACTTCCCCTTCGGTGCCAACTACAAGTTCCTGCAGGAGGCACTCGACGAGGGGCTGGTGGCGCCCGAGGCCTTCGAGCGCGCCGTGAAGGATGTGCTGCGCTACAAGCTGCGCTGCGGACTCATGGATAAGGATGTGTACCTCTATAGCAAGGAGAACATCGTGCTCGACACCCCCGAGGAGCGCCAGACGGCCTACGAGATTGCTACGCAGTCGGTAGTGCTGCTGGAGAACCCCAAGAACATTCTGCCACTTACACTCTACCCGAACCTTAATGGGACTGCGGTAGCAAACTCTAAGTTCTCCGCTCTCAATTCTAAACTCAACATCCTGCTCACCGGTCCTAACGCCAACTCGATGTGGGCCATGTGCGGCGACTACTCGTTCCCCGCCATGACATTCTTCTGGAAGAAGGTGGAGACCGATCTCGACCATCCGCACGTGGTAACGCTGCTCGAGGGCATGAAGAGTCGCAAGCCTGAGGGCGTAGACATCCTCTACTCGCGCGGCTGCGACTGGACGGAGGAGATAGAGACCGACTTCAAGAAGGGCGGCGACGCCCGTGCCTGGGAGTACGAGATTCTGCACCGCAAGGTGGACTCGGGCGAGAAGGCCGACAAGCAGGAAGCCCTGCAGATGGCCCAGCAGGCTGACATCATCATCGCTGCCGTGGGCGAGAACGTGATGCTCTGCGGCGAGAACCGCGACCGCAAGGGCCTGCGGCTGCCCGGCCGTCAGGAGCAGTATGTCGAGGAGCTGCTGGCCACCGGTAAGCCCGTGGTGCTCGTCGTCTTCGGCGGTCGCGCCCAGGTGCTCGGCGATCTGGCCAAGAAGTGTGCTGCCGTCATTCAGGCGTGGTACCCCGGCGAGGAAGGCGGCAATGCCGTTGCCGACATTCTCTATGGTAAGGTGTCGCCCTCGGCCAAGCTCGCTGTCAGCTATCCCGACAAGGAGGTCTACGAGCCCATGTGCTACAACAACCCTGAGCCCGTGGATGTCCATGGCTCTCTCAACGCCCCCGGTCCCCTCTACCGTACGCCCAACACCCAGTGGCCCTTCGGCTACGGCCTGAGCTACACCTCTTTTGAGTATAGCAACCTGAAGATGAACGCCGAGGCCAAGACCACGGACGAGAGCATCGAGCTGTCCTTCGACGTGAAGAACACGGGCAAGATGGCTGCCGACGAGGTGGCACAGCTCTATCTGTCGCCGACGAAGGACGACCAGCCCCTCCGCCGCCTCCAGCTGCAGGGCTTCGCCCGCGTCAGCCTGCAGCCTGGCGAGACGAAGACGATACGTGTAAAACTCTACACCGAGCAGTTCGGCTACTATCAGAACAAGGATGGCCGCCGCTCCTGGAACGTCCAGCCCGGCACCTACGCCGTGAAGATCGGCGCCTCGTCGGTCGACTTCCGCCTGCAGCAGCAACTGACGCTCACAGGCCAGGCGGTCAGCAAGCCTCTACGTGAATACTATTTCTCCGAGGCCACCGTGTCCGACCGTTAACCACCACTAAGCAGAAAGATGAAGACCACCCGCCACACCATGAGGCTGGCAGCTGCCGCATGGCTGCTCTCGGCCACGACGACGCTGCTGGCCGCCGCACCGCACGAAGGGCTGCGCGACCGCGAGAACCTGAAGGTCAGCCAACTGACGCTGAAGAACGGCCTTACCGTCTGGCTCAACGAGGACCACTCGCAGCCCAAGGTCTACGGCGCACTGGTCGTCAGGGCCGGCGCCAAGGACTGTCCTGACACGGGCATCGCCCACTACCTGGAGCATGTGCTGTTCAAGGGTACCGAGAAGATTGGCACCGTCGACTACGCCCAGGAGAAGGTGTGGCTCGACAGCATCGCCGCCCGCTACGACGAGCTGTCGGCAACCAAGGACGCCGCCCGTCGTCTGCAACTTCAGCACGACATCAGCCGTCTGAGCCAGCGTGCCGCCGACTACGCCATCCCCAACGAGTTCGACCGTCTCATATCGAAGTACGGCGGCTCGCAGCTCAACGCCTCGACGTCGTGGGACCGCACGGAGTATCACAACACCTTCGCCCCGCAGTTTCTGGAGCAGTGGTGCGAGCTGAACTCCGAGCGTATGCTGAACCCCGTGTTCCGCCTGTTCCAGGGCGAGCTCGAGACCGTCTACGAAGAGAAGAACCGCGCCGCCGACGACATGGGTCGAGAGGCGCTGAACAAGGTCATGGAGGCCGCCTTCAAGGGCCATCCCTACCAGTACCCCATCATCGGCAGCACGGAGAACCTGAAGAATCCGCGGCTGGGCGACATGGCGTCGTTCTTCCGACGCTATTACGTCGCCGGCAACATGTGTCTCATCCTCAGCGGCGACTTCGATGCCGCCGCCGTGGAGCCGCTGCTGGAGCGCACCTTCGGCCGCCTGCCCGCCGGCGAGGCTCCCCGCACGGCAATGCCCGCGCTGCAGCCCTTCGGTGGCGAGACCGTCGAGGTGAAGGTCAACCTGCCGCTCATCAAGGTCGTAGGTCTCCTGTTCCGCGGACCGCTGAGCCGCGACCGCGACTACTACGCCCTACAGCTGGCCATGCGACTGCTGACCAACGAGAACCGCACGGGACTGCTCGACTCACTGCGCACCGCGCATCAGGTGATGCTGGCCGCCGGCAGCAACTTCGCCTTCAGCGAGGCCGGTGCCGTGGCCGTCGTGGCCGTGCCGCGCCTGCCCTTCGGTCGGAAGAAGACAGCCGAACAACTCTGCTGGCAGCAGATAGAGCGGCTGAAGCGCGGTGACTTCACCGACGCCCAGTTGGAGGAGCTGAAGCTCGAGTTGCAGCGGTCGGTGGAGAACGAGCTCGAGACCATCGGCAGCCGCGCCGAGGCGATGACCGCCGCCTACACCGACGGTCGCACGTGGACCGACTACCTGTCGCAGTTGGAGACGGTGAGCCGTCTCACCAAGGCCGATGTCGTCAGCGCCGCCCAGCGCTACCTGCTCACCGACCACTACCTGCGCGGCGTCAAGAAATTCGGCTCTTACCCCAAGGACAAGGTGTCGCAGCCCGACTATAAGCCCGTCATGCCGAAGCACGCCCGCGAGCAGTCGGCCTATGCCCGTCAGCTGGCAGCGCAGCCCGTCAGCCCTCGTGCCCCGCGGCTGGTCGACCTCGACCACGATGTGGAGACACTACCCCTCAACAGCCACGCCACGCTCTACAAGGCTGCGAACCCCGTGAACGACCTCTTCGAACTGTCGCTGCGGTGGCATAAGGGCGAACGCCTTGAGCCGCGCCTGGCGTTGCTCGAGAGCTACCTCGGCGAACTCGGCACCGACTCGCTCTCGGCTCAGCAGCTGCGCCGGTCGTGGCAGCGTCTGGGCACCACCGTCCAGACCACGTCCGACGCCACCCACTTCACCGTCACCATCAGCGGTTTCGAGCGCCATCTCGCCCCGTCGCTGCAGCTGCTGGGCCACGTGCTGCGCTCGCTGAAGGCCGACGAGAAGGCCACCCAAGAGATGAAGAAAGAGTATAAGGTCAGCCGCGACGAGCTGACGCGCGACAACAAGGAGGTGCTGCGCATGGTCGTCGCCCGCATCAGCAAGGGCCAGCGGTCGCCTTACCTCGAGCAGCCCTCGGTGGCCGAGGTCAGGAAGGCGCGCGGCACCGACCTCCTGCGGCTGCTCGACGACGTGCGCCAATACGACTGCGCCGTGCTCTACAGCGGCAGCCAACCCGCCACTACCGTAGCCGCCCTCTGCCGCCAGCACCTGCCGCTCAGCGCGTCCAGCCAGCCCGCTCCCGACAGCGCCATCCGCCTGCAGGAGCCCGCCGAGCCCACAGTCTACATCTACGACATGCCCGACACGCGCCAGACCTACGTCGGCATCTACGGCAGCGTCAAGCCCTCGCTCACCGATCGCGAAGAGGCCCTGCTGCGCCTGTGGAGCCAGTACATGGGCGGCGGCATGTCGTCGCTGTTGTTCCAGGAGATACGCGAGTTCCGCGCCATGGCCTATGCCACCGGCGGCCAGGCCCTCATCCCCAACCGCGCGCGCCATGCCGACCACCCGTCGGCCTTCGTGGCCACCCTCGGCACGCAGGCCGACAAGACCATGCAGGCGCTGGCGGTGCTCGACTCGCTCCTGGCCCACATGCCTGTCAACGAGCAGAACGTCGAGGCAGCTAAGCAGGAGCTGCTCAACGAGGTGAACAACCTCTACCCCACCTTCCGCCAGCTGCCCGCCAGCGTGGCCGCCTACCGTGCCGAGGGCTATGCCGCCGACCCGCGCACGGCCTACGTCGGCCTCGTGCCCACGCTGACCGCCGCCGACATGACCGACTTCTATCGCCGCCACATCCAGCAGCAGCCCCGCGCCGTGTTCATCATCGGCAACAAGAAGCAGCTCGACATGAAGCAGCTGAGCCGCTACGGTCGCATCGTCGAACTCAAGGAGAAGGACATCATCCGCTAGCGCAAACCAACTATTTTGCATTTTTTTAACAAAAATAATTGCAGGGTGTCCCGACTTTTGGGACACCCCCGTCCTACCTTTGCGCCCAGATTCAAACTTAAAACCCTAAAATTATGGACGGATTATTTCTTTTGTACATCATGAGCGTCACCATCGGATTCCTCGTTAGCGACAGTCTGCACGACCAGCCCCGCACCACCATCCACTTCACCCCGGAAGAGGACGTCGCGGAGTAAACGCGCGCGCGTTTTTCGCCCCTATGCACTTTCCCCATCACGTACCTCGCACCTCGTACCTCGCACCTCGAAAAACTCCCCTACAGAGCGCCACTTTAGCTCCGTAGAGTGCCACTTTACGTTTGTAGAGTGGCGCTTTAGAATCGTAGAGTGGCCCTTTAGAAACGTAAAGCGCCACTCTACAACTCTAAAGGGCTGCTCTACCGGAAAATCACTTCGCGCGCGCGTATATATACATGATAGCTGAATAAAAATTCATCTTACCTATCCTACCTATCCGCACACCACGTTTTCTGTCGGATAGGTAGGATAGGTAGGGTATTTTCCGCTTAAACTACACATATACGCGTAATGCGCGCGCGTATAATACGCGCGTATATAGTGAAACCGAAAAACATCCCGCTTATCTCGCTTATCTCACAGCAAACGGTACCGCGAGATAAGCGGGATAAGCGGGTTATTTTTCCTTTAAACAGTTATATATACGCGCGGGCGCGCGAGTGGATTATTTCACCACTCGCTTACGTCCGTCAATAATATACACGCCCTTCTTCAATTGACCATTGACCTTGCGACCGTTCAGGTCGTAATAATTTTCAATCTTCAATTTTCCATTTTCAATCTTCTCAATGCCGATGGCCGTAGGTTCAGACTCCCATTCCAGGCTGTAAATCTTCAGGGCATCCTCCATCGTGCTCGGAGCCTTGCCACGCGAGCCGGCGGCAAAGCCTGCATAGACAAGCACCTCCGACGGCTGGCTCACATCGTAGGGGATGGTCAGCGTCGTCTTACCCTCAACAGCCATGCTCATCACCAGCTCGCCGGCTATCTTCACGCACAGCAGCAGATTGCCGGTGGTCTCGGCCTTGATCTTCACTTTGCCGCGACCGGCATTCACGAAGAACACCAGTCCACGGAAACCGTTGCTGGCTGAGGGTAGCTGGCCGTCAACGGCCGGCAGCTCCGTCGATACCGTCGTCGCAGCCTTGTTGATGACGAGGCACCCCTCCTCTGCATCGTAGCCGCCAGCGTCAGGCGTGATGCAGTAGTAGACGCTGCCAACGACCTTCTCGTTCAGGTCCGTACTCTCGTTCACCCCGCTCTCGCCGTTGCTGTAGTCACTGGCACCGTTATTGTCGCCTTCGTCCGGCAGCAGGTCGTCAACGGTCGGCTGGGGGTTGAAGATGACAAACGTCTTGGTGACAGAACCAGTATAGTTGCCCGCACCCGTGATAGTCAACGAAGCAACTCCCGTGCGAATGTTTTCAGAGAGCGTCAGGATGTAGTCTGTTCGTTCGGTCAGCACCTGTCCATTAAGCTCCACGGTGACGTCGGGGATGACAGGATTACCAGTATAGGCACAGCTGTCCGCCACGGTGACGGTAGCTGCAGCAATGCCCTTTGGCACGATGGTCAGCGTACCGGCCACATAGTTGAATTCGTAGTTCTGGGCCTCACCGCCGCTGACGATAATGTCATACGTGCCCACGGACGACATGGACGTGGCCGTGGTGACGATGAAAGGCTGTGTCGTCAGATTTTCCGCCGTATCTTCGTTCTTGAAACCGCTATACGTACACTCTAACTTCGGATTCTCTTCACCATACTCGCGCGTAATGCTTTGTGCGGTGACAGTTAGCGGCGCTTTCGTAATGGTCAGTGTACCGTTGACATACGTATCGCCACTATTCGTTACACTACCTTTCTTTATTACAATCGGATAGGTGCCGACGGGAGACGTCTCAGTGGCTTCGCAAGTTATCTCTGGTGTACCGTTCAACGTAGCCCCAGAAGAAGTGAACTCGAAAGCAGGATTCGCCTCGCCATACTCGCGACTGTAGCTTTTGGCTGTGATGGTTACAGGAACAACAGCCTCCTCAACAGTTATTTGAAACGGTACTTCAGCCCACTTATATTGTGTACCGCTTACCTCCGTAAAAACTTGTGACTTGATGGTTGCCGTCTTGGTTCCAACCAATGCTTCAGAAGCAGCCTCCAACATTACGTCCACTAAAGCACCGCCAGTTCCGTAGAACTCCGCATTCGACATTGAGAACGACAGAAAACGGTAAGTACCACCTCCTACGTCGGTCACCGTCAGCGTATGGTCATCCTTACGGTCTTCATTCAGACTGGCTATCAGCTTTCCATTCGCATTTTTCGCAATACTGAAACCTTCGGGCAGCAACAAATCAAACTGAAAAGCTGCATATTGGTGGGAAGGGTTATTCAGCACTATCGACACCTGTTGTGTTTCGCCGGCCTTTATCGTCACGCCATTCACAGTTAGGTTGTCGGCCAGTATCCTGCCCACCATCGTAAGCAGGACAGTAATCATCAATAACCTGTATCGTTTCATCTGACTACTTGTTTTTTACCATTTATAACATACACTCCCTTCTTCGTTGCCTTCGTTCTACGTCCTTGCAGGTCGTAGACTTGATGAGGAACTGTAGAAGTCTGAGTTGTCTCAATGCCTGTAGCTGTACCATAGAGCGGTGCGAACCGCTTTTCTGCGTTGCCTGAAGTCACAAACAGAATATTGTCAATCACGATGTCTCCGCTGCCAGAAGTACGAATATTCAGCAGTTCACCGCTATGCCCACTAAACGAGCTATTATTCAATGAGTAAAGTATCACCTTATATTCATTCTCGCCCGTCTTAGTATAAGTCAGGAGGTGTTGTCCACCACGTTCACCATTCAGCGAAATACCGTCTAACGTCTGTCCGTCGTTCAACTTCAGATCGAACTGTGCAGCAACATAGCCGCTCTCATTCTCCAACCTTAATGAGCATCCGTCCGTCAGCATCAGCATGTCGTTATCAGTCGCTACTGCCAGATTTTTCTCGCTGCGCGAACCAGCACTGCCTGCGCTCATGATGATGTTTACTACTTGAACGATGTCCGTCACGTTCACCTCACCATCACCATTCAAGTCAGCGGCGGCTGCTACAAACCTCGAAGACGGCTTTTCCATGATACAGTTCACTATCTCCACGATATCGGAAACGTTGATGTCACCATCGTCGTTGGCGTCGCCCAATGCCACGTTATTCACCACGAAGTTGAACTTTACGTTGTTCAATTTCACTTGCATTCCGTCAGCCTTCGTAAAGACTATCGCCGACAACTGAGCTTCGTAGGTGCCAGGCTCCACATCGTCAGCCACCTCAACAATAGCGTTCAATATGGCTCCGCTCGTCTGTGTAATGACGCTGTTTGACTGCGAGAAGCTCACGAAGCGGTACGTCTGCTCTCTACCCTCCACAGCCGATACATTCAGTGCCTGTTGGTCGTCCTCGTATCTAGCAGTCTTTGACACCTGATACTTATTGCCGTTCATCGCAAGCGTAAAGCCTGCAGGCAGCGTTAGGTCAAACTGGTATGCCGTCAGATTCGTATCCTTATTCGTAAGCCCGATATCTACGGCAATAGTCTTGCCCTTTCTCGCTATCACCTCGTCCACCACCAACTGGTCATCCGTCGAAACTTCACTTTCAAGTATCTCCCCGAAGTCCTGCCACACCGCTGCTGCCTCGTACGCCGCCTTCGTACCCTTTGGAACGTATAGCGTAGCATTATTGTAGTTTGAACCTCTAAAGATATTGCTATTTATTTCCAATGGTGTCTCCCATCCAACAATCACCGATGTCATGCCGCTACAGTCAGAGAAAGCATAATCGTCTATCGACGTCACGCTCGAAGGAATCGTCACCGACGTCAAGCCATCACATGCACAGAAAGCAGAACTGCCAATCGACGTCACGCTCAAAGGAATCGTCACCGACGTCAAAACGATGCAGCCAAAAAAAACACAATCGCCAATCGACGTAACACCTTCAGGAATCGTTACCGACGTCAAACCACTGCAAAAACCGAAAGCATTATCGCCAATCGACGTAACACCTTCAGGAATCGACACCGACGTCAAGCCGCTGCAATCAGAGAATATTTTAAATATTGATAATCAATAACTTATATGTTAAATGGTAGAAAAGTGGCGTTGGGGATTTTTGGGTGCCCCAAAAGCATGAAAATTTAACGCATTTAACGTTCTTAAACCTACCGCGAATTCAACCGGCAACTGCAATAATGTTGTGTCCGTATAGTGTTTTTATACAATAGTTATCTATCATGGATTATTTTGACACCTTCAACTTTTACAAAATTTGGACTGTGAGATGTATATACCATTTTATACAGTTATTACCATTATGAGTTTATAAATAATGCTAATAATTATCTCTCAAATTACTATTATCCACTAATTCTCTGTAAATTTGTAGCAATATTTAAAGTATTTATCCAATATCGTTATGGCAAAAGATGTAGCATTAACATTGTCGAGCGGTGGCGCACGAGGTCTAGCCCACATCGGTGCAATAGAAGAACTGGAGGCACAAGGTTATCGTATCACATCCATAGCAGGATGTTCGATGGGAGCACTCATTGGTGGTGTATATGCCACTGGCAAACTCCCAGAATTTCGAGAGTGGATGAAAACTGTTGACCGCAAGAAAATGTTAGAGCTGACAGATTTCTCACTCAGTCTCAATCATATTGTTAAGGGCAATCGTATCATCGAGGCTATTATGGAGTTTGTACCAGACATGGCTATCGAAGATTTGTCAATACCTTATTGCGCCGTTGCCACAGACTGGAAAGCTGGCCGTGAAGTAGTATTGAACAAAGGAAGTTTGTTTGAAGCAATACGTGCCAGTATTTCATTACCTTCTTTCTACGAGCCCGTTCAACGTGATGGAATGATTTTGATAGATGGTGGTGTAATCAATCCCATTCCCATGAACCGCGTAAAGCGCAAAGAAGGTGACATGTTAATTGGCGTGGACGTAAGTGGCCATGACTACAAAGCTCAATGGGAGAAGATGAATAAACTGACTAAGATGCAGAAACACGATAGTTCGCTAAAAGCAAAACTGCTTGACTTGATTATTCCCGATAACATTGAGTTCAACTATTATACACTCCTTTCACGTACCAGTTCACTTATGATTCGACAAAACTCCATTCTGATGGCTCAACTAATGAAACCAGAGATACTTGTAGACATTCAGATGAGTCGCTACACAACTTTTGATTTTGATAAGTCGGAGAAACTTATTGCTATTGGCCGACAAAAAGCAAAGCAGGCCATCATCAAATACAAAACAGATAAAGATACACCTGTAACTCACTGACTATGAAGTATGACGTATTTATTTCCCATTCAAGCAAAGACCTTGAACTATCTGAGAAGATTTGCGATTATTTACAGGAACAAGGTATAAAATGCTGGATAGATTCCCGTAACGTTACTGGGTTATATGCTAAATCAATAATTGAGGGAATTGAGCAGTCAGAACTGATGGTTCTGGTTTATTCAGGAAAAGCCAATAGCTCTGCCCATGTAGAAAACGAAATAGATAATGCTTTCTGTTTGGGGAAAATGATTATCCCTTTTCGCATTGAAGGGACCCCATATTCTAATGTCCTTCGCTACTATTTAAATAAGAGCCATTATGTTGACGGTATGCCAGATCCACTTAATGCATTGGAACAACTTCGTGATCAAATAAAGCAAAATATGTCCGAGCAAAAACAATTAGAAGCGATTGACGAAGCATTTAAAACAATCGCTCAGTGGGCAGACATCAATGTAGATGAATTGCGGGCGTATATTAAAAATATAAAGGAACCAGAACAGAATAGCGAAGAAAACGAGCAAGGAGACCGCTATGATATACTACAAAACGAAGAAGGTAAAATTGTAATTGTAATCAATGATCATGAGGGAGAACCTGATAATCCACGTATTGTATATGATGGAACAGATAAGGCATTATTATATAGAAACAAAAAAACTGCTGTAGTTTTAGAGCATATAAGCCCCAATGCAAAAGAACCATTAATGAAAGTCGATGAAATTCTTGTTGTTGAGGTTAAAGATGATGATGTAGTACGGGAATATAAAGTTCCTATGCGCAAAGTCAAATCGCTTCGAACACTTTACTGAGTAGGAGAATTGAATTGATATTCACTTAAAAATATAAGAAAAAAGATATAATTTGAGATTAATTGGATAATTTTTCGTAAATTTGCCCCAAGTTTTGGCTAAAATATAAATATGACTGAGCAAGAAATCATAAAGGGTCTTATTGCCCGTGACAACGAAATCACGGAAGAATTCTTCTTTGTCAAGTGTCGGCCATTGTTCTATAGCATCATGAGATTGGTTTTCGATTATGAGATAGAATATGACGAGATGGTAAATGAGTTGTATGTCTATCTTATGGAAGATGACGCTTCCAAACTCCGTAATTTCCAATATCGTAGCTCAGTATACCAATGGCTGAAAATTCTCGCTATACGATTCTTCATTAAGAAACGTGCCCGAATGATAGATGGTAACAATCAGGTGACTCCTTATGATGGGCAAGGTCAAGAACCTGATGCCCAAGCAGAAGTATCTGCAGAATACGATATTGAACGGTTATTCGAGGCTATGCCGACTAAACGGTATGTACACGTGATCCGTCGGCTCATTCTTGAAGACTGTGAGCCTGAAATATTGGCAAAGGAAATGAATATAACGACAGCGAATCTATATAATATAAAACGGCGTTCAATGGCTCAGCTAACACGAATCGCCCTAAATGACATTAAAGAATATGGCAAGTAAAGACATTATATCCGACGAACTGCTGGCTGCCTATCTTGACGGCAATACCAGTAATGAGGAGACCCAGCAAGTTCTTCAGGCTCTAAAAACAGATAAGCAGTTGCAAGAAATCCTTGACATTGCCCTGAAAACGGATGAAGACGCTTCGCTCATTCTCCACAATCCATCGCTGTCCTACGAAATCCTTCCGATGCTTCAGAAGGCAGCAATAAGTGGTGAGAATATTTGCGCTGTCCTCTGTGAGATATTTATTCTTCATCGCCGACAACTTCCCTATGACGAAAAATGGCTCCTAAATACAGCACGAAGAAAAGACTGGTTGAAGCCTGAAGGGACACCACTCTATTGCTTGGGCAATTTGTTGGCATATTCTGGAATGTTTGTTAGCAGAAAATACGATGCAACACTTGAAGATATAGAACGTGCACTTCATAAAGACAATGATGTTGTTGTGGGTGTTGACCGAGAAAAACTGTACGCAGAAGCTGTAGATTTGGAAGATTTGACAAACCATGCTGTTGTCGTGACTCACATTGAAAATGAGATAGTCACGATATTTGATCCGTATGAAGAACCCTACATTTCGAATATTCCTCTTTCTGATTTCCTCAATGCATGGAAAGAGTCCCATAACTACATGATACAAGTTCTGCAATCGGTTGATGAATATGAGCCACACCCAATTGATGTAGACTCTATTCCGTTAGACGGTGACCTTGAAGAACTCCAAGAGGCAATTGCGGAAAATGCTCATGACGTATGGGCAAAAGCACGAATTAATGAAGGATGGTCATATGGCAAGGAAAGAGATGACTCTAACAAACTCCATCCTGACCTTATTCCATACACCGCTCTCCCTGACAGTGAAAAGGAATATGATCGAATTATGGCATTTAACACTATCAAACTGGTTAAAAAACTAGGTTTTGATATCGTTAAACGTAACGGTTAATATAAAAAACCACACAAATATTTGTTTTGCATGATAGAAAGAGCTACTTCGGTGGCTCTTTCTTTTGGTTTTTATTCTGGAATTATGGATAGTAACATGCAAACTTACACTGACGAAGATCTTACAAAGAGACTTCACGAACTAATGGATGCTTCTCTTCCTGTAAAGGATGACCCTCATTTTAATTCTGACGAGAAACTTTTTGGTAATTCCATTTGTAGTCCCGCATTGAAGGATATTAGGAAAATTGAAATTTCACTTTCGACAGACAATCCATCTGACTACACAGACGGATGTATTATTGTAAACATCCAAGCAAGAAAAGGCTCATTAATCAAGGAAGGCCGTTTCACCTGCTTTGTCTACACCGGTGACTATTCTCCAATGTGCAACAGCGACATAACTTACAAATTTAACCGAGAGAATAGCATCAATGTAAGTATCGTTATGCTTTCTTTCCGTATTTGGTTGCCTGGTAAATACTTTCTTCTTGTACGGGATAAAACAAATGGTTCTCTTGCACGTATTGACTTTGAGATAGATAAGGCAATGAATATTATTCAGCAGCCACTAATGATGCGGGCAATTTGTAGTATAGAAGACATCCTTACAACCTGTGTAGAGAATACTGAATCGAGTTGGGATATTCTTTCTACCACTCCTGGGACCTCAGAATTAAGACAATATGCTTTGGAAAGCAGACGCTTAAAAATATATAATGAATTCCGCAAAGGATTAAGTGGCAGAGAATTGAAAGTCAGTCGCAATCTTCTAATCTACACCACAAATAGGGATTGGAACACAGAACTTCTCCAGTCTTTTCAGAAACTTGCTGTGCCAGGCTACTACTATATTCATGTTGACTGCAACACACTCTACAACGCTGCCCTACAGAATCCGTTTGAGCCGTTGAATGAAATGTTGAACAACACAACCAATCAGGTCTTTTGTCTGACAAACCCAGGAGCTTTGCTCAACACTGGAGGGAAGGTTGTTGCACGGCACATTGTGGAGAAGATTTGTGAAGACAAAGAAAAGTATAAGCTCTGGCTATGTGGCGGCAAACAGGAAATAGAGAGTGTGCTGGATGTATATCCTTCAATGAAGGAACTGTTCCTGAGTGGAAATGCCTTGAGTCAACGGCCTTACAACGGCTTCGAACTTGTTCAGGCGTTCTTCAAGGAGTTGGACAATGAGCATCTTGATCCATCCGAGGCAACAATGAATGCTCTTGCAAGAGCAATACTGGAGCATCATGAAAAAGGATGCTTCTCTACGTGGTCATTGAGTAGTATCCGCCGATATGTTGCCGAAGAAGTTTCTCCGCGTTATCTCAATCGCGCTATCAACGATATCATGTCAGAGAAGGACTCCTTACCTAAATTGCCTATTGAGGACATCCCCTTCGAGCTCCTGCCCAATTCAACCTCAGAATTTGAGGACAGCATCAGTGAACTGAACGGGATGGTGGGACTTGATGACATCAAAAAGAGTATCACAACAATGGCTAACCAGTCTCGTTTCTTCATAGAGCGCAGCAGGGCGGGGTTCCATACGTCAAACATCGCAGCACAACATGCCATCTTCACAGGGAATCCTGGTACTGGCAAAACAACAGTAGCAAGAATGCTTGGTAAGATATACCACTCCATCGGCCTGCTTTCAAAAGGCGATGTGATATGTGCAGACCGTACAAGACTTGTAGGTCGCTATATCGGCGAAACCGAGGAGAACATGAAGGCCGTTTTGGAGGAAGCGAGAGGAAATGTACTTTTTATCGACGAAGCATACAACCTCTACGAAGGTACAGCTGACAGAAAAGATTACGGAGCTAAGGTCATCGACAGCCTGCTTACTGTCCTTTCACAGCCCAATCCTGATATGGTTATCATCTTTGCAGGCTACGAGAAGGAGATGGATGCCATGCTAAACTCGAACCCAGGACTCATGGGACGTTTCCCATACAAGTATCGATTTAGCGACTACGATGCCGACCAACTGATGGAGATTGCGCTACATCTGTTTAGAAAAGATGATTATATACTTAGCGATGAAGCACAGGAGATTCTTCATCAGAGAATATGCGATACACTATCACAACGCACCAAGAACTTTGGTAATGCCCGCTGGGTGGAACAGTTTATCAGGAACGGCATCATTCCGGCAATAGCAAACAGAGTAACACTTAATGCCATCAAGGATTACCAGCATATTCTTCCTTCCGATATAGAGGAAGGATATATGAAATTCAATCCTCGTATGATAGAACTGAAGCCACGCCGTCAGGTGGGCTTCAGCTCCTGAACGAATCCAGTTTTAACTGTGAAAATGCAATTGCCATCATACAACAAAGCCTGTAAGGCCATAAGGGACGGAAAAGACCCAATGGCTTTCCTACACCTTGGCATATTGTATACCCAAGGTGTAGATGTATCACGAAATGATATTCTTGCCAACTACTTCTTAAAGAAAGCACTTGACATGGGGTGTAAAGAGGCTGAAGAGTATCTGGAGTGGGAATATGAATCGGGTACAAAAGATTTTGGAGATGAGATTAACACTATCATTGGAAACTCCAATGAAATACCTCGAGAGACAATAGCAAAATTAAAAGTAAGGATAGAGAAAGAGCGAATGGCCGGAAACATCGGAAATCTTGCTA
>Ga0310694_10001095_pt1 | contig 32065 bp, 15 predicted proteins | sample 174DNAGHGhighgp2_FD_203884 | JGI IMG/M metagenome (GOLD analysis project Ga0310694, IMG submission 203884) | Sheep rumen microbial communities from Palmerston North, Manawatu-Wanganui, New Zealand - 1742 DNA GHGhigh gp2 (v2) (version 2) | ecosystem: Host-associated > Mammals > Digestive system... | reverse complement strand
AAAAACTCCGAAATCTCCGAGGTTCTCAAGGCTATGAACAAGGCCTCAGTGAAAGCCTACGACTTCCATCCCGTTGGCGACGTACGGTCGACCTTGACTGACGAGGAACACAAGGCCAACATCCGCAAGGGTATTGCTCACTGTCTACGCGGCGACGTCTTCCAGATTGTCCTCTCACGACGTTTCATCCAGAAGTATGAGGGCGACGACTTCAAACTCTATCGTGCCCTGCGTAGTATCAACCCCTCGCCCTATCTGTTCTATTTCGACTTCGGCGGTTTCCGTATCTTCGGTTCCTCGCCTGAGACCCACTGTCGCATTGAAGCCACTGTTCCCAACGATTCTCCGTTGGGTAAGAGCTACCGCGCCTACATCGACCCCATCGCTGGCACAACCAAACGTACAGGCGATGCTGAGGCCGACCGTCGCGGCGCCGAGTTCCTGCGTAACGACCCAAAGGAGAATGCCGAACACGTCATGCTTGTCGACCTTGCCCGTAATGACCTCTCCCGTAACTGTCACGACGTGAAGGTAGACTACTACAAGGACATCCAATACTACTCGCACGTCATTCATCTCGTATCACGCGTCAGCGGCGAGCTTGATGCGGAAGCAGATCCTATCAAGGCATTTATCGACACCTTCCCTGCCGGCACCCTCAGCGGTGCGCCAAAGGTGCGTGCTATGCAGCTCATCTCCGAGTACGAGCCACACAACCGCGGTGCATATGGCGGTTGCATAGGCATCATCGGCCTCGACGGAAGCCTCAACCAGGCCATCACCATCCGCACGTTCGTCGCCCGCAACGGCGAGCTGTGGTTCCAGGCCGGCGGCGGTATCGTCGCTAAGAGCAACGAAGAGTATGAACTTCAGGAAGTCAACAACAAGCTCGGTGCCCTGCGCCGCGCTATCTTAACAGCAGAAAAACTATGAACATCGTCATCATCGATAACTACGACTCATTCACTTATAACCTGAGTCACCTCGTAAAGGAACTCGGTGCCAACGTTACCGTGTTTCGCAACGACCAGTTCGAACTCCCACAGCTGGAGCGTTTCGACAAGATCATACTGAGCCCGGGCCCTGGCATCCCCTCGGAGGCAGGACTGTTGCTCGACGTCATCCGTACCTATGCCGGACGCAAACCTATCCTCGGTGTCTGTCTTGGCCATCAGGCCATCGGCGAAGCTTTCGGCGGCCGTCTGGAGAACCTTTCTGAAGTATTTCACGGCGTCGCCACACCCTGTCATATCGTGGCTGACAGCCCTGTCTTCCAAGGTCTCGACAGCACCATCACCATCGGCCGCTACCACTCGTGGGTGGTCTCCACCGAAGGCCTGCCCGATTGTCTAGAAGTGACTGCCACCAGCGATGAAGGACAGATTATGGCTCTGCAACACAAGGAGTTGCCTATCTACGGCATCCAGTTCCACCCCGAATCAGTATTAACGCCAGAAGGAAAATCAATTATCAAAAACTATATCGAACTATGAAAGAAATCTTAGCCAAACTCCTCAACCACGAGGAACTCTCCCGTGAGGAGATGAAGAACATCTTGGTGGGCATCACCCAAAGCGAGTACCCTAACGAGCAGATTACAGCCCTGCTCACCGCCCTGCAGATGCGCGGTGTCACCGTCGAAGAACTGCTTGGTTTTCGCGATGGCATTCTGGAGACAGGTGTCCCCGTACCCCTCGACTGCGATCGGTATATCGATGTTGTCGGCACTGGCGGCGACCGCAAGAACACCTTCAACATCTCCACCACAAGTTGTTTCGTCATCGCTGGCGCAGGCTACAAGGTGGCCAAGCACGGCAATTACGCAGCAACGTCAACCAGTGGCGCGTCGAACGTCATCGCCCAGCACGGTGTGAAATTCACCGATAACCTCGACCAGTTGAACCGCTGCATGGATGAGGCAGGCATCGTCTATCTACACGCCCAGCTTTTTGCCAAGGCAATGAAGTTCGTTGGTCCCATCCGCAAGGCGCTGCCCTTCCCCACTATCTTCAACCTGCTCGGGCCATTGGTGAATCCCAGCCAGCCCAGTTGTCAGCTGCTCGGCGTAGCCAACCTCGACCAAATGCGGCTGTACCACGCTGTCTACCAGCGCCTTGGTATTGACTATGGTATCGTCAACTCCATCGACGGCTACGACGAGATTTCGCTGACAGGCGACTTCAAGGTCACTACCAACAACTACGAGCGCATTTTCTCTCCTGCGGACCTCGGTTTTTCTGCCGCCAAGCCTGAAGAGCTGGTTGCTGGTGCTACCGAACAGGAGGCAAAGGAAATCTTCGACAGTGTCCTTGAGAATCGCGCCCTGCCGGCACAGAAGAACATCGTACTGGCCAACGCCGCTTTCGGTATTCAGGTGCTGGAGCGCGGCCAGAAGAGCATCGAGGAGTGCATCGCCATTGCCCGCGAAAGCATCGACAGCGGCGCAGCCCTTCGTACGTTCAAGAAGTTTGTCGAACTGAACAGCTAAATCGTCATATCGAAATAACATTATAATGTCATAACGAAAATCATGCAAGACATTCTAGAACAAATCATCGCCACGAAGCATGAGGAGTTGGAGCGGATGCGACGGAAGAAGCCGTCGCTCCGCGAAGCGTTGCTCAACTCCGACACGGGCATCATTGCTGAGTTCAAACGGCGCTCGCCATCGAAAGGATGGATCAAGGAGGATGGTCGACCGGACATCATCCCCTTGAGTTACCAGCAGAATGGTGCCGCCGCACTGAGCATCCTCACCGACAAGCAGTACTTTGGTGGTCATGACCGTTTCATCATTGAGGCGCGACAGTCGGGGGTAACACTTCCCATCCTCTACAAGAACTTCGTCGTCGACGAGTTCCAACTCTACGAGGCAGTCCTCTGCGGTGCGTCGGCAGTACTCCTTATTGCTGCGTGTCTAACAAAGGAGCGGCTCCGCAATCTGATGGAGAAAGCGCACGACTTGGGACTTGAAGTTCTGCTTGAGATGCACGATAAGAAAGAGCTGGAATACTGTGAGTTGCAACCAGACGTATACGGCATCAATAATCGTCATCTAGGTTCCTTCGTGACAGACGTAGAGACCTCGTTCCGACTGGCAGAGCTACTTCCAAAAGATGCCGTCAAGGTGAGCGAAAGTGGCATCTCCAGCCCTGAGACCATCCGTGAGTTACGTCAGGCCGGCTTCCGCGGTTTCCTCATCGGTGAGACATTTATGAAGACACCAGAGCCTGGTAAAACCCTCGGCGAATTCATACAATCAATCGTAAGATAGTAATTTGAAAAATAGTAAAATGATAAAGGTTTGTGGACTGCGCAACGGAGAGAACATCCGTCAAGTTGCGGCTCTTAGCGTCGATTGGATTGGCCTTATCTTCTGGCCTCAGTCACCACGCTACGTGAGCATGATACCATCGAATGCAGGCATCATCCCCGACCGCGTATCAGACATCGGCGAGTTCAAGGCCAAGCGCGTCGGCGTCTTCGTTGACCCGACGGCTCAGGACGTCATCACCCGTGTCGTCAATTTTCAGCTCGACCTCATCCAGCTTCATGGGCACGAGACGCCAACGCTCATCCACAACCTGCGCCATACGCTGGCCGACATCCGCCCTGTAAAGGTCATCAAAGCCATCAGCGTCAACAGTCGTGACGACATCACAGCATACAAGGACTACACCGACTGCGTGGACTACTTCCTCTTTGACACTAAGTGCAAGACTGTCGGCGGCAGCGGCGAACAGTTCGACTGGTCAGTGTTGGAGGCCTATGACGGCGACATACCATTCTTGCTAAGTGGCGGTATCGGTCCTGATGATGCGGAGCGTGTCCGCAATTTCCATCACCCTCAGTGCATCGGCATCGACCTGAACTCACGCTTCGAAAGCGAGCCAGGCTTCAAGGACGTTGCCGCTTTAAGACAATTCATTAACCAACTGAATCGTGAAAACGTAAAATAGTCAAATTGTATAATAGTCAAATTGTATAATAGTCAAATAGTCCAATAACAAGATGAACAAGATTAATAAAGTATTCACAGAACGCGGTGAGCGCAAACTGTTGTCGCTCTACTTCTGCGCCGGTGCCCCCACTCTCGATGGCACCGCCGACGTGATTCTCACCATGCAGCGCCGAGGCATCGACTTCATCGAGGTCGGCATCCCCTTCAGCGACCCATTGGCCGACGGCCCCGTCATCCAGACCGCCGCCACCAAGGCGCTGAAGAACGGCATGACACTTACCAAGCTCTTCGAGCAACTGCGCGCCATCAAGGACGACGTCCAAATACCACTCATCCTGATGGGTTATCTGAACCCCATCCTGCATTACGGCATCGAGCGGTTCTGTCAGTCGTGCGTCGAAGCAGGTGTCTCGGGCATGATTATTCCCGACCTGCCGTTCAAGGACTATCAGGAGCAAGTAAAACCGGTAGCCGACAAATACGACCTGCGGGTTATCATGCTCATCACTCCCGAGACATCCGACGAGCGTATCCGCTTCATCGACCAGAACACCGATGGGTTCATCTATATGGTTAGTAGTGCCGCCATCACTGGCGCCCAAAAGTCGTTCGATGAGCAGAAGCAGGATTATTTCCGTCGCATCGACCAGATGACGCTGCGCAATCCCCGCATGATTGGCTTCGGTATCAGCAACGCGCAGACACTCAAGGCCGCACAGGACAACGCCGCCGGTGCCATTATTGGATCAAAGTTCGTTACCCTGCTCGACGAAGCCAATGGCAATACCGACGCCGCCCTTGACCAACTGTTTGACGCGCTGTCACGCTGAAAACGATTACGTCATAAAAAAACTTAATTAGTTCGTGGTTTCGTGCTTTTTTCCGTATCTTTGCACGAAACTACGAACTAAAACACTATTCTGATGAAGAGAGCTATACTATCAACACTCTTGTTCTGTCTACTGTCTCCGCTGACGGTTTTTTCCCAAGATTGGGACGAAGCCGAATATAAGAAGATTGAACAGAGCATTAAGTCACCACAGATTAGCGGAAAAGATTATCTGATTACGAAATTTGGCGCCAAGCCGAGCAACACTGCTGTGCTGAACCAGAAAGCCATACAACAAGCTATTGACAAGTGCTCGAAGAAAGGCGGCGGCCGTGTCATCGTGCCAGCCGGCCAAACGTTTGTCACCGGCGCCATCAGCCTGAAGAGCCACGTCAACCTGCACGTCGAGGAAGGTGCTGTGCTGCAGTTTGCCTTCGAGCCTAAGCTCTACCCTATTGTTGAGACATCGTGGGAGGGCTTGGAGTGCTTCAACCTATCTCCCTGCGTCTATGCCTTCAAGCAGACCGACATTGCCATAACTGGCAAGGGCACCATCGACGGCAGCGGCTCCAACGAGACGTGGTGGCCGTGGTGTGGCGCTCCCAAGTTTGGCTGGAAAGAGGGTATGATAGCCCAGAAGACAGAGGCGCGCCCGCGCCTGCTGAAGAATGGCGAGGACGGCATCCCGATGTACGACGAGCAGGGCCGTCGCTCACCCGAACGCGTCTTCGGCCCAAAGGACGGTCTGCGTCCGCAGCTCGTCTCGTTCAACAAGTGCGAGCGCATCCTGTTGGAGGATGTCACACTGCTACGCTCCCCTTTCTGGGTCATTCATCCGCTGCACTCCACCGACATCACCGTACGCCGAGTCAAGATGATTAACGACGGTCCTAACGGCGACGGCTGCGACCCCGAGTGCTGCGACCGGGTGCTGATAGAAGATTGTTTCTTCAATACCGGCGACGACTGCATCGCCATCAAGAGCGGCCGTAACCGCGACGGCCGTGAGCGTAATATGCCGAGCAAAAACATCATCATCCGCAACTGCGAGATGAAGAACGGTCACGGCGGCGTCGTCGTGGGCTCGGAGATCAGCGGCGGCTGCCAGAATGTCTATGCCCACGACTGCGTGATGGACTCCCCACATCTCGAACGCGTGCTACGTATCAAGACGAACTCTTGTCGTGGCGGCATCATTGAGAACATCAACATACGCAACATCACAGTCGGCCAGTGTGCCGAAGCCGTCGTCAAGATCAACCTCGACTACGAGCACAACGAAATATGCTGTCGCGGCTATAACCCGATTGTCCGCGACATCTCCGTTGATAACGTCACTTGTCAGAAATCGAAATACGGCGTACTGGTCATTGGCCTCGACACCGTCTGCAACGTCTACGATGTAGACATCAAGAATTGTCGCTTCGACAACGTTGCACAGGGTAACAAGATTACTGGCCAGACGCGTAATATCCGCTACGACAATTATTTCTGTAACGGTTCGCTCTGTCTGACGGAGCTGCCCTACAAGCACTACTCCGAATGGATGACCTATTCGGAGATGAAACGCACGCCGAAGTCCTACATGCTCGACTTCTCGACCAAGCCCAAGTGGTCGTATGTCATGGGCATCGAACTGGAGGGAATGCTCGACACCTACCTGCGCTATGGCGGCGAAGACATACGCCGCTATTGTCAGGAGTATACCGACACGATGATTAACCAGAAAGGCGACATCCGCGGTTACAACATCCTCGACTACAACCTCGACAACATCCGCACCGGCCATTTCGTCACTCGCATGTACCAGCAGTGGCCCGAAGCCAAGAACCTCAAGGCCATGCAGACCATGATGCGCCAGCTGCAGAACCAGCCGCGCACCATTGCCGACAAGGTATTCTGGCACAAGGCCATCTACGCCTACCAGGTGTGGCTCGACGGCATCTTCATGGGCCTGCCCTACCGTTGTCTGACAGCCCCCATTACAGAGAATCGAAATAATCAGAATATTCAGAAAATCTACGACGACGCCGTCAACCAGCTGAAGGTGACCTACGAGCGTACCATCGACCCGAAGACTGGGCTCAACCGCCACGCCTACGACGAGACGCGCAAGGCCTTCTGGGCCGACAAGGAGACGGGACTGTCGCAACACTGCTGGGGTCGTGCCCAGGGTTGGTACACGATGGCGCTCATTGAGGTGCTCGATGCCCTACCTGAGACCTACAGCCGTCGCTCGGAGGTCATCGGCCTGCTCCAGAAAGACTTCGATGCTATTCTGAAGTGGCAGGACAAGAAGAGCGGCGTGTGGTATCAGGTTATGGACTCGCCGGGACGTGAAGGCAATTATCTGGAGTCTACCTGCTCGGCCATGTTCACCTACGCCCTGCTGAAAGCCTACCGCAAGGGCTATGTCGGGGCCAAATACCGCGATGCCGGCATCCGTGCCTACAAGGGCATGATTAATAAGTTCATCCGCGTGAATGCCGACAAGACCATCTCGCTGACCAACTGTTGCTCGGTGGCCGGCCTTGGTCCTGCTGCCACCCCCGAGGTGGAGGCCGCACTAAAGAAGGTGAACCCCAAGGGCACTGTGAAGGAGAACCAGAGGCGCGACGGCAGCTACGACTACTACCTCAGCGAAAAGATACGCGACAACGACGCCAAGGGTCTCGGCCCGTTCATCTGGGCATCGCTGGAGATGGAGATGCTGGGCTATGACACCAGCAACACCACGGCCGAGATTAACCGTCAGGCAGTGGTCTCGCGCAACAATCCCGTCATCACCGAAGCCGACGCGCTGGCCTCGCTCACCGTAGGCAACGGCAGCTTCGCCACGACGGTCGACGTCACCGGCCTGCAGTCGTTCCCTTTTGAATATGAGGCAGGTGTGCCTCTGACAGCCATGTCCGACTGGGGATGGCATAAGTTCGAAAACACCAACGGCCTGACACCCGAGGACAGCGAGAAGTCGTTCGACCTGGGACACGGCCATCCCGAGGTATACGCCGTGGAGTACAAGGCGTCCAAGGGGGATGCCGAGCGCAACGTGGCCGCCACGGAGTACTTCCGCGTGAACCCCCACCGTCTGAACCTCGGCGTGATAGGCCTCGACATGACCCATGCCGACGGCAGCCGCGTGGCGTTGAACGTCCTGAAGGACATCCATCAGGAGCTGCAGATGTACGACGGGAAGATTGAATCGCACTTCGCCGTTGACGGCAGCTCCGTCGACGTGACCACCGCCGCACTACAAGACCGCGATGCCGTTGTCTACCGCATCAAGTCTTCATTGCTTAAGGACGGACGGGCCCGCGTCGCCATCCGTTTTCCCTACCCTACCGGCAAGCACGCCGACGGCGCTGCCGACTGGACAAAGCCGGAGCAACACACCTCGCGCATCGTGACAGCCAACAACGAAAAGCTGGGCATAGGGCCTAATGCCGTCGTCATTGAGCATCGGATTGACAGTACCGTATACTACCTGCACCTGCATTGGGAGGGAATGGCCTCCATCGATGAGTGTGCGCCTCATTACTTCGAAATTACCACCGCAAGCGATGTCCTTTCCTTTGAGGCGGAGTATTCCGAAAAGCCTCTTCTTAATGAGAAGTCTCTTGTAATAGACCAAGAACTGAAGGCCGTCATCCGTGAGTGGAACCGCTGGTGGCAGCAGGGTGCCATCGTCGACTTCAGCCAATGTACCGACCCACGTGCCAAGGAGTTGGAGCGCCGCGTCGTACAGTCGCAGTACCTGACGAAGGTGAACTGCGCCAACGCCCTGCCGCCTCAGGAGACGGGCTTGACGTACAACTCGTGGTTCGGCCGCCCACATCTGGAGATGACCTGGTGGCACATGGTCGACTTCGCCCTGTGGAGTCACCCAGAGGTAGTGGCACAGGTGCTCGACTGGTACAACCAGCGAGCATTCCGCAATGCCCAGAAGATAGCTGAGCGCCAGGAATTCAAAGGAGCACGCTGGATGAAGATGACCGACCCCTGGGCCGGCGAGGCCCCTTCGAACACCGGTTCGTTCCTCATCTGGCAGCAGCCACATTATATATATATGGCTGAGGAGGTCTACCGCGCCAAGCCCACGGCGTCGACACTTGCCCGCTTTGGCGAACAGGTGGAACAGACTGCCGCATTCATGGCCGACTTCGTAAGCTACGACAAGAAGACGGGTAAGTACTTCCTTCAGGGCGCCACCGCCATGCAGGAGTCAATGTCGAAGGACTTTTCGTATAACCACCCCTTCGAGCTGGCCTACTGGCAGTATGGTCTGACGATAGCCAACCAGTGGCGCGAGCGCCAGGGCAAAGTCCGCAACGCCGAGTGGGACAAGATAGCCCAGAACATGGCACCACTGCCGCAGACAAAGGACGGCATCTACACCGCCGGACTGCCCAAGGGTAAGACGATGGGGCTGAAGAGCTTCGATCCCTTCGATGCCGTTGCCAGCGGTGCCCAGCCCGTCGTCTCTACTGAGACGTTCGAGGAGAAGTGCCGCAACGACCACCCCGCCGTCCTCGGTCCCTTCGGTATGCTGCCCTCTGTTTTGCTATGCCGCAATCGTGTTGCGGCAAAGAAGACGCTCTCCTGGGTGATGCAGAACTGGAACTGGGCGACCACCTGGGGTTGGGACTACGGCATGACGGCGATGGCCGCCGCCCGTCTGGGACAGCCGGAGAGCGCCCTCAAGGCGCTACTCATCGACACACAGAAAAACACCTACTTAAAGCAGGGGCATAACTTCCAGACTGCCGACCGTCTGCGCATCTACCTCCCCGGCAACGGTGCCCTGCTGACGGCCGTCGCAATGATGTGTGCCGGCTGGGACGGCTGCGAACGACCCCTGAATCCCGGTTTCCCGCAGGACGGCACCTGGAACGTGCGCTGGGAGGGCTTACAACGAATGCAATAAAAAACAAAATAACAAAATGAAAAAACTACTTACTACACTAACTCTCGCAGCCCTAACGCTGGCTGCACAAGCACAGACCGCTCCCGCCTTTCCTGGCGCAGAGGGACACGGCCGCTACACTACCGGTGGCCGCGGCGGCAAGATTGTCCACGTGACGAACCTCAACGACTTTGGAACAGGGTCTTTCCGTCAGGCCGTCAGCGGTACCGACAAGAAAATCGTAGTCTTCGACGTCGGCGGCGTCATTGCTCTGACGAAGGACGTCAACATCGGTGCCAATACCACCATTCTCGGACAGACGGCGCCTGCTCCGGGTATCACCCTGCGCTACTTCACCGTCAACCCTAACGGCAACAACATCGTCATGCGCTTCATACGAGTGCGTCGTGGAGAGGAGAAGGATGTCAATGACGGTGCCGACGCCTCCACGGCCCGCCATTTTACCGGCATTATCATCGACCACTGCTCGTTCTCATGGAGTATTGACGAGGTAGCATCGTACTATGACAACAACAACTTCACCTTACAGTGGTGTACTGTCGGCGAGAGCCTGAATAACGCCGGCCACGGTAAGGGAGCCCACGGCTACGGCGGCATCTGGGGTGGCAAGCTGGCATCGTTCCACCACAACCTTATCTGTCACGTGAACAACCGCTCTCCACGCTTCAACGGTGCCCGCTACGATTGGAACGGCTATACCGGGAACAAGCTCTACAGCGAGTATAAGTGGGCGAACGCCGTACAGGCCGAGAACGTGGACTTCCGCAACTGCGTCATCTACAATGCCAACGGCTGCTACGGCGGGCCTGGTGGCGGACAAGTCAACATGGTGGGCAACTACTACAAAAATGGTCCTGCCGCCAGCATTGACCGTTTGACGACAGCCAGTTATGGTGACAACGACAACTCGGAGAATTACCCCAAGTACCAAGACATGAATAGCCGCTACTATCTGGACGGAAATACTATCAATGGTCAGGCTGCGGGCTGGGAGAAGATGAAGTATGACGCCAGCACGCCCAAAGTAGGCAGCACCTACTACAGCTATGACCCCAACCACTACTACGGCAGCGACCTCACCTATACGACGGTGAACGGGAAAGATGCAATACCCATGAAATTGACGGAACCGGCACCCTATGGTGAAGTGACAACCCACACGGCCGCCAAGGCCTTCGAAAAGGTGCTCAGCTATGCCGGTGCATCGCTTACCCCCGACGATGTGGACCAGCGCTACTTCAAAGAAGCCAAGAACGGCACGGCCACCTACAAAGGATCGGTAACAAAGAAATCCGGTCGCATCGACAAAGTCTCTGACGTCAACGGCTACACCGAGGCAAACTTCGGCACGGGCAGTCGTGAGGCCGGCTTTGACACCGACCGCGACGGCATTCCCGATGCCTGGGAGACGGCCAACGGCCTGAATCCCAACGATGCGACGGATGCCTTGAAGACGACGCTCGACCCTGCCAAATACTATACGAACATCGAGGTCTACGCCAACTCGCTGGTACAGGACATCATGCTTGCTGGCAATGCTGACGCCAAAGAAGCCGCCAAGGAGTACTACCCCGCCTACAAGAAGGAGGACGGCACACAAGTAGAGGCAGTCAACACCTCGGGAGCGGACACCAGCGGTAGCGGTACCACGCCTTCGCAGGAGGCCGCAACGTATACCGTCATGTTCAACGGTTCAAACGTACAGAATCCCGACGGTTTTTTTACGTTCAATGAGGCAAAGCACAACTTCAACACTAAGTTTCAAGGCTCATACGACGGTCTGACCTTCAATAGTGGTCTGAAGTTGGAAGGAGCGACCCTCGTTGCCTTCACCACCAACGCTATCGGTACGGTAACTATCGTCCAGTCTACGTGGAGTAACTTCACCCTGAAGCTTGACGGCAACGAGCTAGACGTTGCAACGGCCACCACACCTGCAGGCAGTGACGGGGTTCGCGTTTATACGGAAGCTATTTCGGCAGGCGAGCACAAGATCACTCGCGGTAATGGCGAGAGCGGAATCTTCTACGTCATCGTGAAGACTGAGGGTGACGCTACGGGTATCACCACCGCCAGAAGCCACACCCAGACGAGTGCGACGTATAACCTCAGCGGACAGCGCGTAGGTGCTGGTTATAAAGGTATTATCGTGAAGAACGGACGCAAGCAGGTGGTACGCTAACACGTTCACAAAATAAGCGGCGCTTATTTCCGAATAAGGGGCGCTTATTTGCAAATAAGTGGCGCTTATCCTCGGATAAGCGCCACTTATTGTATGAATTCTCGAGAGAATTCAGCGGATAGTCGGCTCCTTTTACTTCATATACTTACGACCGTTCCTGATAACCAGGCCTTTGTAGCCAATACCCACCTTCTGACCGGCGAGGTTGTACGCGGCGTTGTCCTGAGCCTCAGCCTTCAGCTGAGCGATGCCAACAGATTCAGTTGTGAGAATCACGCCAAAGCAACCCAGCTTAGAGCCGGTGCAGAAGAAATAGTAGGTATGATTGGCCTCAACGGCAAATTCAAACGTGCCCACGACCTTCTCTGCTACAACAGCACCGTTCTTGTCGCCTGCTGTTGGAGTGACGACATCACCGTCAGCGGTCTTAATGACAAACTTGTCTGGCGTGATTTGTGACTCGGGCAGTGCGACCTGAAGAAGGGTAGCGTCTTCGTTTGGTGCAGCATTGGTAGCATCAATCAGATAAAACTCCTTATCTTTATTCAGAGAGATGCCGACAGTAGCCTTACCAGCAGCCTTGGTCGTCAGGACGAAATAAGTGCCACCCTGAGGCAGGTTGCCTAATGTCTTGCCTTCAGCAGCATTGAAACCAGAACCAGAGTTCTTGGCGGCCTTGTCCTTCGGGTTCTGATTGCCATTGATAATCACGATGCCGTCCTTCTGCTCCTCTTCAATCGTTACGGTCTGCTTGAAATCAGCGAGCTGTCCTTCCTTGACACCAGAAGCAGCGACATTCCACTTGTCAAAGTCGTTACCCAATTTCAGGACCATGTTGTCTGACGTGAACTCCTGACCGTCAGCGAGCGTTGCGTCCTGGGCGAAGACAATCTTCTCCTGAGCATTCAAACTGACAGCTGCCATAGCTACAGCAATAAGAGTAAAAAATTTCTTCATAAGCGTTTTGTTTTAGTTAAAATTTTGTGTAATTATCGTAATCTGCCGCAAAGTTACGGTTTTTATTCTATATTTCAAAGAAAAGAGAAGAAAAAATAGCGTAAACGTTCACGTAACAAAAAGGGAGCAAAAGTTCGTAGTTTCAAAAAAAGTTTGTATCTTTGCCAACACAATCTCTGACAACAGCTAAAAACACTTATAAACAATCAAAACAAACATGAAGAAACATTTACTCAGAATCAGTACGCTGTGGCTGCTACTCGTAGCTGCAGTTGTGACAAGAGCTGAAGTGCCCGCGACAGCAACGTGGGACTTCACCAATGCTGACGTAGTGAAGGCTGTCACCGCCCTCGCTGGCAGCAGTGAGGCTGGCACCGTCAAGGCCGTCGAGGACAACGGTCTGCTGCTGACGGTGGAGGCTAATGGCCAGACTATTCGCGACAATAGCAACAGCATCCAGACGGGCAACGGCGTCGTCTTCAAGGTTCCCGTTCAAGGCAAGAAGGACGTGGTCACCGTCGTGGGTTTCTCAGCCCCCTACTTTGCCTACTCGATAGCAGGCACCGACGCAACGGAAGCCACAACGACCTACACGGCCAAGGCTGCCGACGTGGCCAAGGGCTACGTGGAGATTGTGAACAAGGGACAGTACCTCATCTCTATTAAGGTTGAGCAGAACGTTGACGACAGCGCCGACGAGCCGGGCGACGAGCCCGTGGCACAGGACGTCACTGGCACATGGAACTACGGCAATGCCGGTATCATGGACGCTACGATGGCTTTCAGCGGTAGCAGCCAGAGCGGCGAGGTGGAAGCACAGGAGAAGAACGGTCTGAAAATGACCGTCGAGGCCAATGGTGCTTCCTTCCGTGCCAACGGCAACAACATCCAGGTAGGCCAAGGAGCCGTCTTCAAGATTCCCGTCAAGAACGCCGGCGACCTGGTTACCGTCAACGGCTATCCCGGCTACTCGAAATACACCATCGGCAACAGCACCACGGTGCTGACACAGGACAATACCTACAAGGCCAAGAAGAGCGATGCCGAGGTGGGCTTTGTGGCCGTCACCTCTGCCGACAACAACAACTACTATTACAGCATCAGCGTCACTCAATATGCCCCGAAGGAGAAAGTGACGCTGGACAACGAGGCCGTCACCGCCACGTTCCCCTTCAATCAGGGCAAGGAAGGCCAGAAGGCAACGTTCAGTGGCGACTACTTCCTGTCGAGCAAGGTCAGCGTGGGTAGCAACTTCACCTACAACGGTGTTGGTGCCGTCGGCAACCAGACCAAGCTGAACTCTGGCTCTAAGGAGAAGGCAGCCGCCGAGACCAACGCCATCCGCTTCCTCATAACACCGAAGCCCGGCTTCGTGTTCACCCCCGTGAAGGTCAGCTTCAAGGCCACCCGCTACGGCACCAACGGCGGTATGCTTGACTTCGCGTGGCAGAACGCTGACGGAACAACCGTCGCACTGGACAGCGAAAAGCAAGCCAATCGCGACAATGCAGACCCCAACATCAGCCTGTTCAGCTATGACATCACCAATGCAACGGCAGGTGAAGGTGCCTGCGGTCTGCTCATCAACCTCTACAGCCTGGATGCAAACAAGAACCTCGGTTTTAGCGACATCGTCATCGAGGGTACGCTGAGTGGCACCGAGAAAGAAGTGCCCGTTCTGGAATCGTTCAAGCTGAACGGCACACCGTATACCGTCGAGGACGTCTTCGGCGAACTGTACGAGGCCACCATCGAACTGTCGAAAACGGCTACGATGGTCAGCAAGGAGAATCCGCTGACCGATATCACTGCTGCTAACGGCGAAGTGGGAACCGTCAGCTATGAGAGCACACAGTCGGCCTGCAAGGTGACCATCCCCATGACTGCCGGTGAGACCACCATGAGTTACGTGCTGAACATTGTGCAGAAGCCTGACTTCACCCTCACCTATTTTGATATTGACGGCACCATCATGGGTACACAGACCATTGAGAAGGACGCCAAGATCGGCACCTTTGCCGTCGACTACAATACCGCCAAGGCTCCCATGGGCGAGAAGGTGCGCGGATGGTTCAAGACGTCATTCTACGGCGAGAAGTTCACCACCGAGAGCGTCATCACCGCCAACACGAAACTGTATGCGGTATCAACCGAAATTGAAGAGGCCAGCGGTTCGAAGAAGTACACCTTCAACCTGACCGACCAGCAGTTTGACCCCGCCGACCACGAAGCCTTCAACACCACGAACGGCTACTTCCACGACGGCACTCACGGCTGGGCCTTCAAGGACGGCGACAAGATTGAACTGCTCGTAGGCACAAAGGCAGCCATCAGCATCGGTCTCTGCCGCTATGGCTACGGTACCAGCATCGTGGCTACCGACGCCAAGGGCAACACCGTGGCTACGGTCGACGGCGTCTCGAAGACCGAGACCGACGGCGAAGTCGTCGCCTTCAACTACGAGGGCGAGGCCGGCACGCTGACGCTGACCATGCAGGCAACGGGCGAGATGTATCTGCACAATGTGAAGATTGTGAACCTTGCGGAGACCAACTTCGACAGCGACGGACAGTGGTTCTTCGTCAAGGCCGGCGATGCCAGCAGCCTAATTGACGTCATTGACGCCGTCAGCGCCAAGAACATGACCGCCGACGCCGAACGCGCCTACATCTTCGTGCCAAACGGCACCTACGACCTGAAGCAGACCACGCTGACCACCATCAGCGGCCACAACGTCTCGCTCATCGGCGAATCAATGGAGGGAGTTATCATCAAGAACCGTCCTGCCAAGGAGGGTATCGACCTGACGGCTACCCTGCTGAACACCGGATCGAACAACTACTTCCAGGACCTGACCCTTGACTGCATCGCACCCTACCAGTCGAACAACACGAACGCCGAGCGTGGCGTCTGCCTGCAGGACAAGGGCAACCAGACAGTCTGCAAGAACGTCTACATGAAAGGACTGCAGGATATCTACTACAGCAATAACAACAGCGGCACCTTCTACTTCGAGGATTCTAAGTTCGAAGGTACGGTGGACTACATCTGCGGCAATGGCGACGTCTACATCAACAAGTCGCTGCTCTACAACACTAACCGCTCGGCAGCACAAGGCGGCAGCGGCAATGCTTGCATCGCAGCACCGAACACCAAGAAACAGTTTGGCTACATCTTCAACGACTGTACCATCGACGGTACCGACAAGAACGCAGGCAACTACCGTCTGGGACGTCCATGGGCCGAGAGCGGTGCCATCGTTCGCTACATCAACACGACGATGAACATCCTCCCGTCGGCACTGGGATGGGACCAGTGGAGCCCTGCCCACCCGGCAGAACAGATGGGAGAATATAACAGTGTCGACGCTAACGGCAAGGCCGTTGACCTCAGTGGCCGCTGCACGGCGTTCGCATCGCAGGCGAACAATCCAGTCATCACGGCCGATGAAGCAGCAAACTACAAGCCCGAAGCCATCTTCAACGGCGAGTGGAAGCCCTTTGTGCTGGCTGCCCAGTTGGACGCCCCTGCCAATGCCACGTATGCTGACGGCAAGGTGACATGGACACCCGCCAACAACGGCGCCGTCGCTTACCTGCTGGAGAAGAACGGCACGTTTGTCGGCATCACCGAAGGCACGTCGTTCGACGTCACTGTCGACGCTGCCACCGACGCCCTGACCATCCGTGCCGCCAACGCACGCGGTGGCTTTGGCAAACCCGCTCCTGTGGCCGGCACCGTCAACAGCGTCAAGACCATCCAGGCAACTACTGCCAACCCCACCTTCTACACGCTGCAGGGCATCCGCGTCAGCAATCCGACACGCGGACTCTACATCACGAACGGCAAGAAGGTCATGATGAAATAATCGAAAGCAAACTATCAACTTACCAAGCAGGCGGACGAAATGCCCGCCTGCTTTCAAGACAAAACTACTCATGAACAAACATCTACTACGAATCCATATGCTGTGGGCGCTACTCCTGGCCACGATAACAGCCAACGCCGACGGCACCATAACAGAGAAACTACTCATCGACACCGACTTCCAGGACTGGACGAAGTCGAGCACGACCTCAACCGTCAAGACTAACTTCAGCGACGAGAGCATTACCTTCACTTATGTGAACACATCGGTTGACCCTGCAGCCACTAACGACAACAAGTTTGACTCGTCAAAAGACCCGGCTTATAAGGGATACATCATGTGTGAAAAGAAAGAGGCAACGGTCACAACGACAGCCTTCAAGAACATCACCAAGATACGCTACCGCCACGGAGCCACTGGCAGCAACCGCGGTTGGGGACTGAAGATAAAAGTCGGCAACGGCAGTTGGGAAACCATCAACGACGCCGTTGTCAGCAGTCCGGTATGGGTAGAAAAGGACATTAACAAAGAGAACGTAGAGTTACAGTGGTACAACCTGAACACTGGTCAGAATGCCTATATGTTCGAGCTGGAAGTCTATGGTAACGTGCTCGTCACCGCCGAACAAGTCTCGCTGACGACAAAAGTCAGTCCCGAGGCGGCCGGCAACGTGACGGTCAAGCCCAACTCCACCGAGTTCGACAAGGGTACAGAGGTCGAACTGACAGCCGAGAAGCACTTCGGCTATAAGTTCAAGAACTGGACCGACGCCAACGGTAAGACCGTCAGCACCAAGGCAAACTTCACCTACAAACTGGAGAGCAACGCTACGCTGACCGCCAACTTCGAGGCCGTCAACACCTACGCCCTGACCCCGAACGCCGACGGAGCCAACGACTACCTGATTGAGTTAGACCCGGCGCCTGTCGTGATAGACAATAAATATATGTACGAAGAAGGTCAGGCCGTACAACTGACGGCTACCCAGTATGAAGGACTCGTCACGTTCAACAATTGGGAGGACGGCACGACCGCTACATCGACGATTGTCACAATGGATGCCGACAGGCAGGTCACAGCCCTGTACTCGCAGGCTGACATCATTGCCGGTTGGGACTTCTACACGACAGGTAACAACGGACGCTCAGCCGACTTCGCATCAGAGGAAAACGAGACCGCTGCACTCAGCCTGGTGAACACCGAGACTGGAGCCACGACCAGCTGGAACGAGAAGAGTTATCTGGGTGCCGGCGGCTATGAAAGTTTCAAAGGTGCTGCCGTCAACTGGACAGCCGGCTCGGCCAACGGCGACGTTGGTCACTACCACTGGCAGACGAAAGTGAACGCCACAGCTTTCAGCGACATCATCATTCAGTTCCAGATGCTGTATAACTACAACGCATACCCCATCTACAACGTGGAGTACTCACTCAACGGCACAACGTGGACCAAGCTCGGCAGCATCTCGATGACGGCTGCCAAAGCTGTGGCATCGTTCAAGCAGCAACTACCGGCAGAATGTAACAACCAGAGAGAGCTATATATTCGGATGCTGGCCGACAAGACTTCGACAGTGACAGGTACTGCATCGAAGAACGACGGCAACGCACTGGCTATGTTCTTCATTACCGGCAATGCGCAACTCGTCGACGACGGCAAAGCACCAGTACTCGTCACCACTGTTCCCTCAAAGAATGCGCAGGGAGTCTCGTCAAACGGCAAGATTATACTGACCTTCGACGAAAAGGTGAAAACAGCCAACGGCGTCTTCGGATTATTGGCCGACCAGCAAATAACACCCATTGTCAGCGGCAAGACAGTCGGTTTCGAGTACAAGGGACTGGAGTATGCCACTGACTACACCTTCACCCTACCCGCCAACTGCATCAGCGACCTCACCGACAACTTCATCAACGAGCCTATAGCTCTGACGTTCACCACAATGAACCGTCCGGCAGTCAACAAGGGCACGTTCGACAAGGTGGTAAGCACTACGGACGAGCTGGCAGCAGCCATCAAAGCAGCCAACAGCCGACAGGACAAGACAAAGCGTTACCGCATCTTCCTAAAGAACGGTATCTACACCCTACCACTGAGCGCCAGCACCACCATTATGAGCGACGACGGTAACAGCTACGCCAGCCCCATCACCGAAATCACGGCCTCGAACATCTCGTTCATCGGTGAGAGCCGCGACGGCGTCGTCATCACCAACGACCTTGCCAAGGCGAAGACCTATGCTGGAGAGTACGGGACGACGAGCGTCTACGACGGTATCGGCAAGAGCGACGTACTGCAGCTGCATGGCTCTGTCCGCGGTACATACTTCCAGGATCTGACCGTCAAGAGCGGCATCGGCGATGCTCTCGGTCGTAACCTGGCTGTTCAGGACAAGGGTTCGCAGACTATCTATAAGAATGTGGGACTGTATGGCTACCAGGACACCTGGACATCAAACAACGATTACGGCTACTACTACTTCGAGGGCGGCTACGTACGCGGACGCACGGACTATATGTGTGGTAAGGGCGACGCTTTCTTCAACGCCGTTGAACTGCGACAGATAGCCGGTGGATACGCTGCTGTTCCGTCGAAGTCCATCAAGTATGGCTATGTATACAAAGACTGCACCATCAACGGCGAGGCCGGCACAGTCAAGTACGACACCAACGACAAGAGAACAGCCGCCCAGGCCAACAACAACTACACACTAGGCCGCCCATGGGGCAGCGGAACGCCGGTAGCCTTGTTCATCGACACAAAAATGAACGTCCTGCCATCGGCCATCGGCTGGAGCGAGATGTCTAAGGGCTGGCCCAAGCGCTTTGCCGAGTGGAACTCGATGACGTCAACGGGCGGAACGGTAGACCTCAGCGGCCGCAAGAATACCTTCAACAGCAGCTACAGCAACAATCCTGTGCTGACAGCTGCAGAAGCGGCAGAGGTCAGCAACCTGCACAATATGTTTGCCACCATCGACTGGGACCCCACCCTGCTGACCGAACAGGCTCCGTTGCCGAAGAACGTCCAATTGGCAGGCACCAAACTGAGTTGGGACAACAGCGACTACGCATTGTGCTGGGCCATCGTCAAGAACGGCAAGGTCGTCGGCTTTACGAGTGAGCCGACATACACTATCGATGACCTGACAGCAAAGTACGCCGTACGAGCAGCCAACGAGATGGGCGGACTGGGCGACGCCACCGACGCCACCGTTGCTACCGGCATTCTGACCCTTAGCCCTCAACAGAAGAACAACAACACTACATACAATCTCCAGGGACAGCGCGTAACAGCAGGCACCACAAGCGGTCTCTACATCAGAAACGGAAAGAAAATCATTATAAAATAATACAAGCACTCTGATTACGGCAGGCAAACGTAAAAAGTTTGTCTGCCGTTTCTTTTTGAGAAAAACGCAAACGTTTACGATTTTTTTCAAGAAGAACATACCGATTTCTTAATTATTTTATGTATCTTTGCCACAGAAATGCGGAAACGTGTGCTAAAACAAACCTGAAACGAACAAATACATTTATCAATATTAATTAAACTACTAATTTTATGTCTGTAAATTTCAAGAGTATCAGAACGACGCTTGTCGCTGCTCTTCTCCTGTTTGGAGGAGTAGTACAAGCTCAGACCGTCAAGGTCAACGTGAAGGACTCGAGCGGTGAAGCAGTCATCGGAGCCAGCGTCATTGAACAAGGTACGCGCAACGGTGGCATCACCGACTTCGACGGTAACTTTACACTCAAGTCAACGGGCAAGCCCGTAGTCATCTCCTACATCGGTATGAAGACCAAGACGGTCGACGTGAAGGGCAAGAGTTCTATTGACGTCGTGCTTGAGGACGACAACACCACCCTTAACGACATTGTCGTCATCGGTTACGGCACCGTACGCAAGAAGGACCTGACAGGTGCTGTAAACACCGTTAAGGGTGCTGACATTGCCGCCGTCCCCGTTACCAACGTGGCAGAGGCCATGACAGGTAAGCTGGCCGGTGTCCAGATTACTACTGCCGACGGCTCGCCCGACGCAGAAATGGTCATCAAGGTCCGTGGTGGCGGTTCTATCACCGGCGACAACTCACCTCTTTACATCATCGACGGATTCCCTGCAACGAGCATCAGCGACATTGCCCCGACGGACATCGAGGACATTACTGTGCTGAAGGATGCCGCCTCGACAGCCATCTATGGTTCACAGGGTGCCAACGGTGTTATCCTCATCACCACCAAGGGTGCAAAGAGCGGAAAGACAACCGTCAGCTACAACGGATATATCCAGGGTAAGAGCATCCGCAAGAAGCTTGATACCATGGATCCCTACCAGTATGTGATGACAACCTACGAGAAGTATGCCATGCGCGGTGCCTCTGCCGTAGGCAACTTCGAGAAGCGTTTCGGTGCCTATGGCGATATGGACCTTTACAAGTATCAGGATGGTCACGACTGGCAGGAGGAGATGTTTGGCAACAACGACCTGTCGCACAGCCACAACATCAACATCACCGGTGGTTCGGACAAGACGAAGTTCACACTCAGCGGAACCTACGCCAACGACAACAGCCTCATGGAGGACAACGGTTACAGCCGCTACAACCTGAACTTCAAGTTGAACCACGAACTCTATAAGAACCTGAAGCTCGACTTCGGCGCACGTATCTCTGACACAGAGACAAAGGGTATGGGTACTGGTGGCGGCACGTACAAGATCCGTTCGTACGACGCCATCATGAAGGGCCCGGTAAACGGTCTTTACGATCAGTTCGACATCGACCCGACAACACTCTCGGACGAGGAGTATGACGAGTACATCAGCGTCACGCGCAGCCTGAAAGACCGCGTAAACGACTACTGGCGTCGCAAGAACGAGCGTCGTTACAACTTCAACAGCGCCATCAACTGGAAAATCAATAAGGACTTTACCTATCGTCTGGAGGGCGGCTATGAGTACACGTTCTTCCAGCAGAAGGACTGGTACGGTGCCTTGAGTAACAAGGCCGTGCAGGACGGCGGTTCGCTGCCTATGGGTGAGTGGACAAAGAAAGACACGTGGAAGGCTCGTGAGACCCAGACCCTGACATGGAAGCACACCTTCGAGAAGATTCACGATGTAACGGCAATGATCGGCCAGGAGTATGTCGCCACAAACAATGAGCAGAACCAGATGATTGGCAAGTATTTCCAGGAGGCCATCGCCCCTGAGAAGATGTTCGCATCGATGGCTGCCAATTCCGGCGCTACAGGCTCACGCACCATATCGTCGTCGCTCGGCAAGGAAGACCGTACGCTGTCCTACTTCGGACGTCTCCAGTACAGCCTCATGGACAAGTACCTTCTGACATTCACCATGCGTGCCGACGGTTCGTCGAAGTTTGCCGAGGGCAACCGCTGGGGATACTTCCCTGCTGCCGCCTTTGCATGGCGCCTTGGCGAGGAGAAATTCATGGAGAGCACAAAGGACTGGCTGTCAAACCTGAAGCTGCGTCTGTCGTTCGGTACTGCTGGTAACAACCGCATAGGCAGTGCCATGTACACCACCACCTTCAAGGCCTACTCAAGTTCCAAGTACTATGGTGCCGGCAACCAGCAGAATCCGCACTACACGCTGAACAACACCCAGCTGGCCAACCCCGACCTGAAGTGGGAGACAACCATCACGCGTAACGTCGGTCTGGACTTCGGCTTCTTCAACGAGCGACTCAGCGGTAGCCTTGACTTCTATTGGAACACGGTGAAGGACCTGCTCATCGACTGTCCCATCACCGCTATCGGCTACACATCCATGCAGCAGAACATCGGCCAGACCTCAAACAAGGGTATCGAGCTGACGTTGAACGCAGCCATCCTGCAGCATAAGGACTACTCCCTGAACTTCAACTTCAACGTTGGATTCAACAAGAACAAGGTAGACAAGCTGGCAGACGGTCTGCAGTCAATGTCGTTCAACTCCGGAGGCTTCTCTACCGATATGCGTGGCCAGGACGACTACCGCGTCATCGTCGGCGAACCCCTCGGACTGGTATGGGGTCTGGAGTACGACGGCATCTACGGTGTCGACGACTTCGAGACCTATGTTGACGAGAACGGGAAGACACAGTTCCAGTTTGACAAGAGCGGAAACTACATCCTGAAGGAGGGTGTTGTTGACAACACCTATACAATGGCAGGCTCTAACGGCGGCCTTCGTCCCGGTGCCATCAAGTTCAAGGACCGCACCGGCGACAACAAGATTACAGCTGACGACCGTACCATCATTGGCAAGACGCAGCCTAAGCTTCAGGGCGGTTTCGGACTTAACGCCACCTACAAGTGGATTGACTTCAACGCAAACTTTACATACGTTATCGGCAACGATGTCTACAATATGGACAAGATGGTTGCCTCACAGTACTATCGTAACCAGTGGGCAGCCCTGCGTACGGACATGATTCCTGTAACGCTTGGCGGTTCGGCATGGACGTATCTGGACCAGGCCACCGGCGAGATTATCACCGACTACGAGACATTGAAGACCATGAATGCCAACGCAACGACCTGGTCTGCTCTGACAATGTCGGACAACAACCCCGTTCCCAGTTCTGCATTCATTGAAGACGGTTCGTTCCTCCGTCTGCAGTCAATGACGTTGGGCTTCACGTTCCCCAAGGACTGGACACAGAAGTTCGCCTGCCAGAGCCTGCGCCTGTACTGCACACTGAACAATGTGTTCTGTCTGACCGGCTATACTGGCTATGACCCCGAGGTCAACTCCTCTATCCGTGGCAGCAAGACCAGCGGACTCACTCCCGGTGCTGACTTCTCGTCGTACCCGAAGTCGTTCTCATGGACTGCTGGTGTAAACATTACTTTCTAATATCTACATAAAAGATTAATCATCATGAAAAAGAAATTATTATATAGCATATCCATAGCACTTGCCACCGGCCTCGGATTCGCTTCATGTAGCGACATTCTCGACACGGAAGACTTGTCTACCGACGATCAGAGCTATGTCTTCTCGAACAATACCGACACGCGCAAGATGCTTAACCATGTGTACGCATACTTCTGCGAGGACTCGTACACATCGCGAATGAGCACCAACTGGATGCAGAATACCGACGTGGAAATAGGCTGGGTCAATGCTGCCAATGCACAGGAGTCTACTCGTCGCGGTATCTGGGCGTTGAACCCGACATTCTTCACAGACATCCAGACCTGCTGGGACAACTCGCTGAAGGCCATCGACTTCGCAAACATCTGTATCGAGGGCATCGAGGGTAGCGCTCTATATAAGAGTGGTGACGCTCAGATGAAGCACAACCTCGGTGAGGCCTATGCTCTCCGTGCCTACTGGTACTGGCTGATGTGCAACTTCTGGGCAGACGTACCCTTTGCCACTACGCCGAGTAGCAAGGAAGAGATGCACAACGTCCCACGTACAGACAAGAACATCATCTATACCCGAATCATTCAGGACCTCATTGACCATGAGGCTGGTATGAAGTGGAGCAACGAGACCACCGTGGAATTGATGAACCGTGACTTCGTACTTGGATTCATCGCCAAGCTGGCAATGTTCCGTGCCGGTTACTCCATGCAGAAGGACGGAACGATGGCCCGCTGCTCCGAGACTGGCGAGGAGTACACCGTGAAGTATGTCGACGAGAACGGCAACGAGGCCACTGCATCGTCAGCCGACGACTACTATAAAGTGGCTATCGCCTATGCCAAGAAGCTCATCGCCGAGAATCCTCACAAGCTGAACAGCGACTACAAGGCCATCTTCGATGCTGAGATCAACGGCATGAGCGAGGCTGGCAGCGACGTTCTCTTTGAGATGGGCTATGTTCCCAACTCCGGCGGTGACATTGGCTGGTGTCACGGTCTTAGCGTCGTCGAGAGCACCAAGGGTGCCGGAACGACCTACACCAACATCACACCGTACATTGCCTGTGCGTTCGATTCTACCGACCAGCGTCTTCCCGTCACCTGCGCAAACTACCACTGGCTCTACGACAACAAGCAGTGTGCCGACAATGGCTACGGAGTACAGCCTGCCAAGTGGTGCCGTATGGATCTGAGCGTGACGAACGTTGCATCAAAGGGTACTGGCATCAACTTCCCCATCCTGCGTTACTCTGACGTGCTGCTGCTGCTTGCCGAGGCACTGAACGAGACAAACAACACTGAGGAGGCGAAGACATATCTCAAGCAGGTTCGTGAGCGTGCCTTCATCAAGTCGAGCAAGAAATCAGAGATGGTTGACGACTATGTCAACAACCTGAGTTCCAAGGATGCCTTCAAGCAGGCCATCATCCTGGAGCGTGCCCTTGAGCTGGCTGGCGAGAACATCCGCCGCTTCGACCTGATCCGCTGGAACTACTACACCGAGGCTATCACCAACACTCTTGAGTGGATCAAGAAAGCCACGATGAACTACCAGCGCGTGAAGGTTGTCGACGGTGAGTTTGTCTATGACAAGGAGCTTGAAATTGAGGATATGGGCGTTGCTCCCCGTCTCTACTACAAATATGAGAACGGTGCTGTCAAGTTCGAGAACAGTTACTCTATGTATTGCGATGCCTCGGAGACACCTTACAAAGACGCCGAGACACTGTCGAACGACGACATCAAGAATCCTGGAATGTCCTTCGATGGCTTGAAGCGCATTGACTTCATCAACAGCTTCATGAGTGTCAGCGACACTGACCCGAACACAAAGGTGAAGTATGGTACTGACGAGAATGGCAACACCATCAAGAAGGGTATTATGGACGAGAAGTTCATCAATTCGTTCTATGGTTTGACAAACGGTATCATCGTCACCGGTACAGAGAACATCACCGAGGTTCTTAAGGGCAAGGTGACACCTTATGTCATTCCTATCCCCGAGACTCGCGTCAGCTCGTCAAACGGCATCCTGTCCAACGATGGCTATGGTCTTAAGTAAAAAAACAACTTAATTTTTGAATAACATATGAAAACCATAAAATATTTGGCATTAGCAGCAGTAGCGCTGGCAACGACCTGTTCGTTCTACAGCTGCAGCGACGACGACAGCTTGGGTGAGGCTCCACGCCTGTTCAGTCCCATACCAACGCTGAACTCGCAGAAAAACAACCTGTTGGTGACGTGGAACAACATCAATGGCGCTACGGAGTATGAGTTGACGCTCTACCGTGTGGTGACAGACGCCGACGGCAATAACGACTACGAGGAGATACAGGTTGTCACTACCGAACCCACGCCGGGAATGTCTACCACGTATACCTTCCAGAGTCTGAACTGGGATGAGAAGTACAAGGTGAACATCCGCTGCTACAACAGCACCAAGACCTCAAAAATCTATGAGACCTCCGAGGTGAACATAAGCTATAGCAGCAAACTGTCGGGTGTCCGTCTGGTAGACAATGCCGCCCGTGTGATGTGGAGCAACGGTGGTGATGTCATCAAGTCGATTATAGCTGTGTCTGAAGACAAGACTGAAACCGTCTTCACAAGTGTGTCGAGCGCCGACTACGAGGCCGGCTATGCTGATGTGTACAATCTGAAGCCTGAGACGAAGTACACCTTCTATGCATACAGCAGCAGCGACAGTCAGACCAACGACTACTATGCCGGGCGCCTGCAGGGTACCACCAAGGCCTCGGAGGACTTTGACGGCACTTACGGTGCAGGGAAGTGGATTGACATACGCTCCTGGGATGACAAGCTTGCAAAGGACACGCTGCGCAAGTCGGAGTTCTGGAGCATGATGGCCGAAAACGGTTACGAGGCCGTCATCCTGAAGGGTGGCATGACCTACAATGTCGGCAACGACGTCCCCTTCAAGCAGTCTGTCACCTTCAAGACTGGCCAGACGCTCGACGACAACGCCACCTTCTGCAGCCAGAGTGCCATGACGATAGACAACGTGACTATCGGCAAGCTGAAGTTTGAAGACATCAACTTTGTCGGAAAGGGCTTTGAGGCCGACTCTCTCCTTCGCGAGAACACCAATAAGAACTTTGGCGGAAAGCAGGTTGTCAACCTGGGTTCGTCAGTTGACGGCACCATCGAAGAGCTTATTTTCAAGAACTGTAACATTCAGGGCTATCGTGCCGTTGCCCGCTGTCAGGGCGACAAGGGTAACATCTACAAGGTTCAGTTCAAGGGATGTACCATCAACGGCATCGGCGATCAGGGCATTGTCACCACAACCAACAAGGCAGCCGACTGGCGCGAGATCATCTTCGACGATTGCACCATCCTGAATGTTGTCATGCTCGGCGACCTCCGCGCTTCTGCAGGTAGTCTGGCAGTAACGGTCAACCAGTGTACCTTCTGCTATGCCCCCCTCGAGACGACAGCCAACGCCAACACCCCGCTGTTCCGCAGTGGTGGCAACGCTAACGTAAGCATTGACATCCAGAAGACGCTCTTCGGACCGTCGATGGCTACTACGGGCAGTGCCGGCGACAACGTTATTCCGTACACTGCCGGTACGGCAGGTTCCATCTTCCTGAACAAGCCGGAGGACAACGCAGCTGCTTCTCACTCGTTCAAGACAAACTTCAAGTGGATAGACTTGAAGGGCGACGGTGTGACTTACCCCATCACGTCACTGCTTGAACTGAGCTTCGACGAGAAGACCTTATGGCAGGATCCTGAAAACGGAAACTTCACTGTCATCGGAAACATTGGCGAGAATGGTATCGGAGCTACGAAGTGGTTCGTAGAGTAAGAGCTGGTATAACACTTACGGGCACGCCACACAAATATAGGTGGCGTGCCCGTTTTATTCAGTCAAACACAAAGAAGAATGAAAAAACTACTACTATCCCTCATCCTCCTTGGAGGATTCATCACCAAGACCGAAGGCCAGACAGCTTCTTCAATGAGCTGGTCAAAAATCTGTGCTGGCAAGATGCCTGCCGACTGGTACGGCAGCGAGGAGGCACAGAAGATTGCCGACATCGTCCTGTCGGTACAGAAGAACAACGGCGGCTGGATGAAGAACGACGAGCTGCACAAGCTGACGGACACTCAGTTGACGACGCTGCAGAACAGCCGCTCTGCACACTCCTGCCTCGACAACACTGCCACCACTCAGGAGATGCGTTTTCTGGCAAAGGTCTACCAGAAAACCAAGGTTGAGAAGTACAGGGAGTCGTTCCTGATAGCCCTGAACATGATCTTTGCGGCCGAGAAGGGATGCGGAGGCTGGTCACAATACTGGCCTCTGTCAGGCAACGGCAGCTATCAGGACTACATCACCTTCAACGACGACCTGATGACTAACGTCATGCGGCTGCTGAAGGACATCGCCAGTAACAAGGACGACTTCAACGACCTGGTTGACGAAACAACAAGGAAACGCTGTCAGACATCGTTCGATCACGCCATAGAGGTCATCATCAAGTGTCAAGTCGATGACAATGGCACCCCTGCCGCATGGTGTGCACAACATGACACCATAGACTACCTGCCTGCAGTAGGACGCCCACACGAACTGCCCTCCATCAGCGGCAGCGAGTCGGCCAATCTGTTGTCGTACCTCATGACAATAGACAATCCTTCTGCAGAGCTTCAGCAGACCATCCATTCAGCAGTAGCATGGCTTGACAGTCACAAAATAGATGGGAAAGCCGTCGAGGATTTTACCAATGCTAACGGGGAGAGTGACCGTCGCGTGATTGACAAGGCGGGAAGTGCTGTCTGGGGACGTTTCATACAGCTAGGAGGAGAGAGTGGAAAAAGAATCTATGAGTCCTTTTTCAATATGCTCAAAAAGCGTGGCAAAAGCCGTTCTTACTCAACAGGCGGCAAGACATACACCTACTCGGAATATGAGATAGCCAGCAAGTCATATGACGAGACAAAGGCATACCAGCCCATCTTTGCCATTTACGATGACAACATCCAACACTTGTACTATCGTTTCCTTTACAGCTATGAGGACGCCCCCGACGCCGTCGACTGGAAAGGCTGCACAGTGCCTACGTCGCTCAATGCCTTGCGCCGTAAGAACTACCAGTTCATGGGCAGCTGGCCACAGAACGTCATCAAGAACGAATACCCCGCCTGGAAACAGCGAATCGAGTCACAGAGCACCACGGGCGACCTGACGCCGCACACGCTTTCAAAAGACACGAACACAGGCAACAACACTGAGACCGAATATTCGTTCGACCAGGGTATCACCATCGAAAACACAAAGAAGAAAGGCTACGCTACCGGTGCCTCCAGCACCATCAAGTATTCTGCAAACATCGACTACACCGTCCACTTCCCTGCGGAGATGAACGTCAGCAAAGTAGCGTTCTACGGTTATGACAACTACGACGAGGATGCATATATCAAGAACTTTAACGGCACGGACTACGGCCCCACTGACTACGTGTTCCCCGCAAAGGACGGAAGCAATCCCACCAATGTTACCCATACCTTTGAGTTGCCTCAACCAAATGAACACAGCTTCTCGTTCACCATTGGTGAAAAACAGTGCTGTCTCATAATTACCTTATACGAATCAGGCAACGCCACAAAGGTAGCTCTTCCCGTCCGTCATTCAGCAGATGAAAAGGGGGCCTACTATCTCCTTGACGGTTCACGCGTCGACAAGCCTCAGAAAGGCATATATATTACACATGGAAAGAAGCTTTTTAAAACACACTAAAAGAGAAACTGACATGAAAGCAATCGGAAGACTTATCATTGGCATGCTGACTATGGTCGGCATGCCAATGTTCGTTCAAAATGTGAGCGGACAACAACTGCCTTACAAGAACCATGAGCTCAGTGCTGCTCAACGCGCCGATGACCTTCTCGGACGGTTGACGCTCGACGAGAAAGTCAAGCTGATGATGGACCAGTCACCAGCCATCGAACGACTCGGAATACCGCAGTTTCAGTGGTGGAACGAAGCGTTGCACGGCATCGGCCGCAATGGCTTCGCCACCGTCTTTCCTATCACGATGGCAATGGCTGCATCGTGGGACGACGTGTTACTGCACGAGGTGTTTACCGCCGTCAGCGATGAAGCTCGCGTAAAAGCACAGCAGGCCAAGCGTGCGGGCAAGATACAACGTTACCAGAGCCTGTCGTTCTGGACGCCGAACATCAACATCTTCCGTGATCCGAGATGGGGACGTGGACAAGAAACCTACGGGGAAGACCCCTACCTCACCTCAAAAATGGGACTTGCTGTAGTACGTGGTTTACAAGGTGTTGGTTATCATGGTGAAGACTTGGGAATCAGCAAATATCGTAAGTTGCTGGCTTGTGCCAAGCATTTCGCCGTTCATAGCGGTCCGGAATGGAACCGTCATGAATTCAATGTCGAAGACCTGCCTGAGCGTGACCTCTGGGAGACCTATCTGCCTGCTTTCAAGGCGTTGGTGCAGGAAGGGAAGGTGGCCGAGGTAATGTGCGCCTACCAGCGCGTCAATGGTCAGCCTTGTTGCGGACAGACACGCTACGAGCAACAGATACTACGAGACGAATGGGGTTTTGACGGTCTCATCACCAGCGACTGTGGAGCCATCCGCGACTTCCTGCCGCGTTGGCACAATGTTGCGAAAGACGGCGCTGAGGCATCAGCAAAGGCCGTTTTAGCAGGCACCGACGTGGAGTGTGGCTCAGAATACAGGAACCTGCCGGAGGCCGTTCGCCGTGGCGACATTAAGGAGTCTGACCTCGACCGCTCGCTGCGTCGTCTGCTCATAGCGCGATTCGAATTGGGCGACTTCGACCCAGACGAGATGAACCCATGGACAAGGATTCCCGAGAGTGTTGTAGCCTCGAAAGAGCACAAGCTGCTTGCCGAGCAGATGGCGATAAAGAGTATCGTGCTTCTTCAGAACAGGAACAACGTGCTGCCCTTAGGCAACCCTTCATGTAGCACGGCGGGATCAAGCAACGACATTGTTGTCATGGGACCGAATGCCAACGACTCGGTGATGATGTGGGGCAACTATGCTGGTTATCCTACACATACTTACACGGCGCTCGATGCTATCACCTCGAGAGCGAAGGAACTGAACCCCAATAGTAAGGTGAGATACATCCAAGGCTGCGGACTGACACGCAACGAAATCTTTGAGAGCCGCTATGGAGACCTCAAAGACAACCATGGACAGCGAGGGCTGAAGGCTACCTACTGGAACAACACGAAGATGGAAGGGACGCCTGCTGCCGAGGTGACTATCGGTACAAGTATCAAACTAAGCAACGGTGGCAACACGGTCTTTGCACCCGGTGTGAACCTTGAGAATTTCTCAGCACGACTGGAAGGAACATTCACACCCAAACAAGACGAGACACTCATCTTCACTATTAGCGGCGATGACCGTCTGCGCCTGCTCCTCAATGGCGACACGCTTGTCAACATCTGGAATCCGCGCCAGCGCATACAGGGCGGAAGGAAAGAAGTACCCGTAAAGACAGGGAAGACATACCACGTGCAGATCGACTATATCCAGGAGACTGGCTATGCGGCCCTGAACTTCGACATACAAAAGAGGCTCAACCCCACTGCCGAGGAACTGCTGGCACAGATTGGCAATACTCAGACCATTATCTTCGTCGGAGGCATCTCTCCCAGTCTCGAGGGTGAGGAGATGCGAATTAGCGAACCAGGCTTTAGAGGTGGCGACCGCACAAGCATCGAACTTCCCCAGGCCCAGCGCGACCTGCTGTCAAAGCTTCACAAAGCAGGCAAGAGAATCATCTTCATCAATTGTTCGGGCTCGGCCATGGGACTGCTTCCGGAGACGGAAAGTTGCGATGCCATCGTTCAATGGTGGTACGGCGGTGAGGCAGGTGGTTTGGCATTGGCAGAAACGCTCTTCTACGGCGGGCTGGCTCCCTCCGGCAAACTGCCCATCACCTTCTACAAGAGTACCGACGACCTCCCTGACTTTCTGGACTATACAATGAAGAATCGGACGTACCGTTACTTCGAAGGAGAGCCATTATTCCCCTTCGGCTATGGTCTGACGTACACAACGTTCACAATCGGCCAACCAACATTCAAGAACGGGAAAGTGACCGTAAAAGTCACAAACAACGGTTCTGGCGGCTGCGCAAAGGCGACAGAGACGGTTCAGGTGTACGTCCGGAACATTGCTGATAAGGAAGGTCCGCTGAAGTCGTTGCGTGCCTACCAGCAAGTGACTTTGGCCAGCGGCGAGTCTAAAGATATCAGTATTGACCTCCCTCCTAAGAGTTTCGAGGGCTGGGACGTTGCCACAAATACAATGCGAGTTGTTCCTAGCCAATACGAGGTAATGGTCGGTAGTTCAAGTGCAGACAAGGACTTGAAAAAGACTGTTGTCAACATCAAATAAAAAAAATCGGGGTTGGTGCCCC
>Ga0310694_10001094_pt1 | contig 32069 bp, 16 predicted proteins | sample 174DNAGHGhighgp2_FD_203884 | JGI IMG/M metagenome (GOLD analysis project Ga0310694, IMG submission 203884) | Sheep rumen microbial communities from Palmerston North, Manawatu-Wanganui, New Zealand - 1742 DNA GHGhigh gp2 (v2) (version 2) | ecosystem: Host-associated > Mammals > Digestive system... | reverse complement strand
TGTTTGAGCATTAACGCCTCCGTACACATCAAGAGTGCCGAAGGCTGGTTGGAAAGTGCGTTCGTTGAGTGGACTAACTCCGGCGAGTACTCCGATTACAACGTCTATGTCCGTCCTGAAGGTGGCATTTATACGCAGCTCGACAAGCAGCTGCTGCGCAGTTACAGCAAATCTTTCCGTGCCGACGCACTCGGTCTGCCTGCCGGCAACTATCAGATGAAGGTCGTGCCTGTGGCTAACGACGCTGAGGTTGAAAGTGCTGCAAGCGAGACCGGTATCCTGACCGTTCGCGCTCATGACCGTCGCGGTTTTGCGCATAGCAACTGGACTAAGGGTGTTGGTGCATACAAGGACAACGGTATGTTGAAGGACGGCACGATCGTGTTGTATGTTCACAAGGGTAACGCCAAGACTATCTCGATGGATATTCAAGTAGAGAAAGCCGGCAAACCCAAGACTACTTGTACAGGTATTCAGGCTATCATTACCGGCTATCAGAAGGGCAATGAGACGCGTCCGTTGGACGTTCGTATCCTGGGTCTGCTGCAGGCAAGCGATATGGATGAGTTCGGCAGTTCGGCGGAAGGTGTACAGATCAAAGGTAAGAATGCCGATGCCGTGCTGAATATGACTATCGAGGGTGTCGGTAACGATGCAACGATTCGTGGATTCGGATTCTTGGTTCGTAACAGCAAGAGCGTGGAGATCCGCAATCTGGCTATCATGACCTGCATGGACGATGGTGTTTCGCTCGATACCGATAACAGCAATATCTGGTTGCATCACTTGGATGTGTTCTATGGCAAGAAGGGTAGTGGCGATAAGGCCAAAGGCGATGGTTCTATTGATGTGAAGAGCGATTCGAAATATGTGACGGTTTCGTATTGCCACCTTTGGGATACCGGCAAGTCGCATCTGTGCGGTATGAAGAGTGAGAGTGGGCCTAACTACATCACCTATCACCACAACTGGTTTGATCACTCCGATTCACGCCATCCGCGTGTCCGTACGATGTCGGTGCATGTGTTTAACAACTATTTCGATGGCGTGGCTAAATACTGCGTAGGTGCCACAACCGGTGCGTCGGTGTTCGTGGAGAATAACTACTTCCTCAACTGCTCGCATCCGATGCTGATTTCGATGCAAGGTACGGACACTAAGAACGGTACGGACGAAAGCGATGCTCCGACATTCTCGAAAGAAAACGGTGGCATTATCAAAGCGTTCAATAATGTCTATGCCGGAACACGTACTATCGAGATGTCGTATTATGATGCGGATAAGAATCCGGTTCATTTCGATGCTTATCTGGCAAAGACTCGTGACGAGCAAGTGCCGTCAAACGTAACCGCCAAGCTTGGTGGTTCGAAATATGACAACTTCGATACGAAAACGTCCATTCTCCCTGAGTTCACTCCCGACGACCCGAACGATATACCCGCTATAGTCACCGGTGCTTACGGCGCAGGACGTATGTTCCATAGCGACATCGAGTTCAGCCTGGCTAACTTCGATCCCGCCAACTACGAGATCAGCACCGAGTTGTCGAACCTCATAGTCGGCTACAAGACCAGTCTGCAGGGTATCTTCGGCACGGATTGGAACACGTTCCCCGAGGAGTCCTCTATCACCTCTGTTGCAACGGTTAAGGATAACACCCTGTCATACGACGGCAGCAATCTGTACAACCCCGAGCGTAAGGTGATACGCATCTACGCTGTCAGCGGTGCATGTGCCGGCACTACCACACGCGAGACGATTGCGGTCGATCATCTGCCTGCCGGCTTGTATATCGCTGTCAGCAAGGACGGTGCCTTCCGCTTCGAGAGATAACAGCATGAGCAAATAATTTTTGGAACATTGTTGATAATTCTTAGCCCTTAAGGGCACGATCTGCTTCGCTGTATGGTTGACAACTCTTAATCGTCGCATTGTTGGTAATTGTTGACTTATGAGGAAGACTTGGCTCATAATATTAATTCTTAATGTTGCATTTTTAATTTTTAATTCGGCAGCAACTGCTGCCGTGAAGGTGCATACCATAGGCGACAGCACGATGTCCGACTATAAGCCCTCCGCCACCGACAAACGCGGCTGGGGTACGTACCTCGGGCTGTTCTTCGACACGGCATACGTCACCGTTAACAACCGTGGCAAGTCAGGCGCCTCCACGCGTACGTTCTACGAGCAGCCTGCGTTCTGGACATCCGTCAAGTCGCAGATGACTGCCGGCGACTACGTGCTTATACAGTTCGCACATAACGACGAGAAAGACAACGGCTTGGACGTCCTCGAGCACAACGCCTACCTCCGTGCCCATGGCGAGCCGGAGCTGACCGACCTGCGCGGCACGTGCCCGGGCACAACGTACAAGGATTATCTCCGCCGGTATATCAATGAGACGCGCGAGCTCGGTTGCACGCCTGTGCTCGTAGCACCTATCTGCCGCAAATACTTCCTGAACGACAGCACCATCCGCCGCAACGGACAGCACGATCTCGGTGACAAGTTCAACCTGCTCCGTGATGGCGAACTGCTGCTCAACCAGTCTGTTCCGGCTGACGACCATTCCATGGATTATGTCTGGCAGATGCAGCAGGTGGCTAAGGAGATGAACGTGCCATTTCTGGATATGACCACCGCCACGCGCGAGCTCTACCTCAGTTACGGCAACGACTACTGCACATCCAAGCTCTTCTGCCAGGGCGATAAGACCCATACATCCGAGTTAGGTGCTATCCTCGTCGCACGTCTGGCTGCACAACTGCTCAAGCAGGCAGGTATCCTTGCCGAGCATATAACTATCCACGAACTGTCAGCACTCAACGCTCCATACGGCGAAGCAGATCGTTCGACCGTAGGGAGAAAAGAACACTCAACCTCTCCCCTCCTTTTAGCGAGGGGCAGGGAGTGGGCTTTTCACCTTACTACCCGCAACCTGTGCGTGCAAAAGCACCGCTATCACAACTCCGACAACGGCAAGACAAAGACGCCGTGGCCCGCTGACGAGATCGACGAGAACGCTGTCCGTTACATCGATCTGGCGGTAACCGCACCGGCTGATTCAGCGCTGCGCATCACCGGCATATCGATGGATCTGTCAGCCGTGGGTACTGCTGTGATGAGTTGCCATATCAATACGGGCTTTGGCGACAACTTCACCGATGTGCACACCTATTACGAGAAGGTCGGTCTCCCGCAGAACGCCCTGACGCCTGTGGCTATTGCGCCCACGCATCTGACTGTCCCTGCCGGCAAGACGCTGCACATACGTATCCTACCGTGGCTGAACGACGAGAGCGCACCACGCTCCGGCAAGTACCTCGGCGTGAGCAAGGTGAGGATTGAAGGAGTGAAAGAGTTGAGGAGTAAAGAAGACATGAGATAATCTCAAGATAACACTATTATTAACTAAAAAACAAAAATCATGAAAAAGTTATTTACATTTTTCGCAGCAGCACTGCTTGCAACAAGCATGCTGGCGCAGTCAACGGAGAAGAACCCTGCTCCCGGTGATGTAACAACAGACCAAAATCTGGTAGGCATATCGTACACGATTCCTGGTGCACAAATAGCCGGAGGTGGTAGCAAAATGATCGGTGACATGTGGGACAAGGGGGTTAAGGTTCGCACAAACAAGAGTCATGGCGACATTAAAAACGCTCTCCCATTCCTTGTCAACGAAGGCAAACAGATCAACAGCATCAAGATCGTCGGAGTTACCAACAAAGACGGTGTGTCTGCTACCTTCAGTTCCGTTATCGTTGACGGCACTACCATCAGCATCAGCGGTTCACTGCCCGGCAAAGATGGTTCCGCTTCCGGTGTCGTAGAGATTAAGGATATAGAGGCAAAGGAGTCGGTTATCTTCGTTTCGGATGGCAATGGTGGTCAAGCGCTCATATGCTATGAGATTACCTATGATGATGCTACGCCGAGCATCGATCCTGTACTTAACGTAGATGTAGAGGCCGTTGAACTCAATGCTACTCTGGCTAAGCCTGCACCCAAGGCAGAAGTTACCTTCAGTGGCAAGAATCTGGCTGCCGGCAAATATTCACTGGTTGTGCCCAACTTGGCTGATCTGTCTGTTGAACCCGCAGAGGTAGAAGTAGGCGAGAACGGCAAACTGAACGCAAAAGTGGTTATCACTTTCGCTCCGACAGTAGATGTTGAAGCCGGCTCGACCAAGGTCAGCCTCACTATCGGCGAACTGACCAAAGAGGTGGCTATCGCTTATTCGGCTTCCTTCGTCAAAGACTACGAGTACGCTACGTCCGTGAACATCGAGCAGTGGGTTTTGGATAATGGCAAGGATAATGCGGCTTTCCAGGCTGTGCTTCAGACTGCTAAGATCGAGTATCAGGACATCAACGAACTCGACTCTCTCAACGATGCGAAGGACGCTCGCAACGAACCGTACTTGGGCTTGAAACTCAAGAAGCAAGGTGCTTTCATGGCTCTTTGGCTCAAACAAGGATCGACCGTGCGCGTGAAGTTCGGTAAGGTAAGCAATACAGTTATCGGTAGCATCAGTGGTGAGACCGAGGAGTTAACTCCGGAGTTCTTGGCTAATCCGCTGGAGTTCACCGCGCCGGTTGACTGCTACATGAAGCTTACCACAACAGCCGACAACACGGTAGTGATCAAGCAAATTATGATTGACGAACCAATCGCAGAGGTTACTCTGCCGGATTCTACGACCGGAGTGGAGAACACAGCTGCCAACGCTAAGGCTATTAAGCGTATAGAGAACGGTCAAGTTGTTATTATCAACAACGGCCAGAGCATTAACGTATTAGGTCAATCTATTCGTTAAGCAGTAATCTGTACCGGCTTAACTAAGTTAACAACTTAACATCAAAGGGGGTGTGCCATATTGGCGCCCCCCGCTCCGGCAAGTACATCTGCCTGGACAATATACGAATAGAAGGTTATACCTGCCTCCAATAACACACTAACGATTCTTCAATGATGATTTATAACCTTTAGCGGACAATCCGGTGCATAATTTACGGCTATTTCAACAAAAACTGCATTTTTATGCACATTTATCGCCTTACGATTTGCAAATGTCAAATAATTTTTGTAACTTTGCAGTTAGTTGGTGAAATACCGAATACAGATTTGATACATGAGATAATCTCACAATAAACTTTATTATTAACTTAAAATCAAATTGTCATGAGAAAAATTCTTTCTTTTTTGATGTTGACGCTGTTTAGCGTTTCGATGTTTGCGGCTGAGCCGGTCACCGTGAAGAGTACTTTCACGAAGGCCACAAAGCCGGAAAATAACAAAGTGACCGACCTTGCAGGAGTGGTCACTTGGGACATTGCAACGGAGGTAGGTCAAGGTGAGCCGACTTACGCCGTAGGAGCGGCCAGCTCGGTTGAGGCAATCAAGTTTGGTGGTTCGAAGAGTGTTTATTTCAAAAAGGTCGAATTATCTACCGACTACTTTAAGGACTACAACGTAACATCTGTTTCCTTGTATGTAAAAAACAATGGTGCCAAAATTGGAACATTGACCGTAAAACAAGGAGATGTTACCATTGGTTCAAAAGCAAATGCATCTGCCACAAGTGATTGGAATGTAATGACTGCTTCCGGAAATACAGGAAATGGTGGAAATGTGGTAGTAACTTATGAGGTAGAACAAGCGTCGTATATTAGTTACATTGAAGTAACTTACGAAGAAGCAGGTGGAGTTGCTCCCGACCCCACAACCCGTACTTTGTACTGCAAAGTGGCACAGAGCTGGTGGAAGGCCGACGGAGCTGCTGTAGGTATCTACGCATTCAAGGGCGAGGAGCATAATGCAGCATGGCCGGGCGAGCGTATGAAACTCGCTGAGAACGAGACCGAAGTATGGACCGCCACTATTGACGCAAAATACGAGAAAGTGATCTTTGTTCGCGTTAACGCCTCTGGCGATATTGCCGACTGGGGAGCAAAGACCGCAGACTTGGCTATTCCTGCTGACAAAGACCTGTACACCATCACTTCTACTACAGAAGTTTGGGGCGACCCGGGCGTAACAGGCACTTGGTCCGTATATGGCGAGGAGCAAGGTGAAGAAGAACCTGCTACCATCAAGTTGCATGGTAACTTTAACGGTAGCGACTGGGCTAATACCGATGCCTTCTCACTTGCAGATGACAAGAAGACTGCTTCGCTCAAGTTGACCTTGAACAAGGGCAACTATGAGTTCGGTGTTCGCGTTGGTGCTGATAACGACTGGACTGCCAACGGCGTAGCTTTCACACGTGAGAATAAGTCTGCCGAAGTGGTTAAAGGGTCAGGCAACCTGACATTGGCTGCTGACACCAAGGGTGATTATACCTTCACTTGGACCTATGCTACCAACACCCTCGCAATCGATTTCCCTGAGTACGTTGAGAGTCTGCCTGTAATGGAGATTGCAGGTGCTTGGGACGTGAAAGACGAGGCTTGGGTTAAGAACGCAATGACCGCTGCTGAGGATAAGAAAACAGCTTCTTACGAAGTAGAACTGAAGGCCGGAGACTATGAGTTTAAGGTCATCAAGGACAGCAAGTGGCTGACCAAGGCAAATGGGGGTAACGCTTACGGTCTGCATCGCGAGTGGACTGGTGTAGCCAATGTAAAAGACGAGGCTACCGAGAACCTCAAACTCACGGCTGACGTTGATGGAAAATATACCTTCGTTTGGACCTTTGCAAACGACTCCCTCGGTGTTGTATTCCCGGCTAAACCCGTTGAACTGCAGGCAGTAAGCGAGGCTACTACTTGGGATTTCTCCAAGATCACTGCCAATACCGCAAATGCACTCTATAACAAAGAAGGTATTCAACTGACTGACGAATCGACGCCGAATAAGAATGAGGAAGTGGTATATGCTAATTACTCTGCCGATTTCATGACTTTCGCTGAGGGCTTCGATGCAACTACTATGGCGTTCAAGGGCGAGTATCCTATCCGTAAGAATCAGTACTGCCAGGCAGGTACGCTCCACTTCAAGACAACCGTTGCCGGTAAGATTGTTGTTAAGTTCTCGGATACGGGTTCAAGCGCAAGTGCAACAGCTGTAAAGCGTTATCTGGTTGTCAATGGTGAGCAGACCGAATATTGGACCTCACGTGAGAACAATGGCGATGCGCCATACGCTGCTCAACTCAATGTGGTATCGGACGAGATTGCTGTTCCTGCAGGTGACGTGACTATCACGGGTTCGTCAGCAATCGTTATGTACTATGTGACCTTCACTCCTGCCGCAGAGCCGGTAGTAGAGCCGACGCTCGCTGACGGCTTCTACCTCATCGGTAAGATTGGCGGCGTGGAAGGTTGGAATGTTGCTGACCTGAAGGCAGAGCAGAAGTTCGCTCCGAACCTGGAGAACCCTGTAGAGTTCATGCTCGATGTTACCCTCGCCGAAGGTGACGAACTTAAGGTTGTCAATGTGCTGAACAATGAGATCACCGCTTGGTTCCCCGGAGGCGAAAGCAGCAACTTTAATGTTACGGCCGCCTACGCAGGCGAGAAGACCGTTTACTTCCGTCCTGACCAACAGGGTGGCGAAGGATGGCACTACGGCTGCATCTATATCGCTCCCAACCAGGGTACGGGTATCAGCAACACCGCTGTTGAAGGCAAGGCTGTCAAGATGATTATGGACGGTCAGCTCCTGATCATCCGCAACGGCAAGACCTACAACGTACAGGGTCAGCAACTTAAATAATCATCTTGCTCCCATCACTCAATCAGGCGGCTCCATCGAGTCGCCTGATTTTGTATTTCGCCCTCTCGATCTATCGATATTTCGTTATTTCGATCTCTCGCCTCTTCGATATTTCGAGCTCTCGATCTATCGCTCCCCCTCCCTCGCCAATACTGAACGTATATAGTTGCCGAACTGGATGATAGCATCCGGGTTGTGGATCTGGGCGCGCCAGGCGGCATAAAGCTCGGCGTAACGGGGATGGTTGCGGTCGTTCTTGATGAGCTGCGCCTGACGGCAGGCATTGCGCCACTTTTCCGCCTGACGCTGCTCCGCAGGCGTACGAGGCGCGGTTTTGTAATCGCGCCACGATTGCAGGAAGATTTCGTTATATCCCGTCTTGAGGACTTCGCCGGTCAGCGGGTCTTTGAACTGCTTGAAACGGGTGTTGGAGAAACGCTTAACACCCTGTACACGTTTTTTACTTAGGGCGCCAGCCATGCGGTTGACGCCATTGATGGGTTGCATAATTGCCATAGAATAAATAAATTTGAGTTTGGTGAATTAGTAATTAGTAATTTGGTAATTGCTTGTACTACTGTTCGGCATACGTATTGCCCCCTATAAGGACTAAAGTATAACCAAGGAACAACTAAGGACGCACACGCGCGTAGGGCTTAGGCGGTCGAAAATGATCCACAATTATCCAATATTAAATTTGCATGAGACAGTTGAGACAGTTGAGACAGTTGCACTAATCGCCTGTGCGATCAAAAGCCGATAAACAGAGGGCAAAAGGCGAAGTGTCTCAACTGTATCAACTGTCTCATGCTATTTTTTTATATACGCCAAATTTTATTTTCTGAATATGACCTTGCTGTTGCCATTCATCGTTCCAACGAAGTGCAGTAGCTCGTGATATACCTTGTGATTGTGCCTCAGCGACGAGCGTCTTGCTTTCGAACTCGTCGGGCAGGAGAGAGAGAAGGATCTGGCGTTGGTCGAGAGGTTTGACGGCAGGTAGTTCTGTCTTTTGCGTGCCTTCGATGAGTTGGTACGCCTGCGCCATGTGCAGGATGAGTTTGTTGCCGATGAGTTCTGCAGTAGCATAATCGGTGTCGGAGCAAGTAAACACTCGCTCATCGAAATCGCGAGCACAAGACACTCTGAGTGCGGATAGAATCATGGCTATCCTCTCTATCTGAATAGCCATACGGAGCACGACGGAGTGGAAGTTCTTGCCGAGCATGCGGATGAGTGCCGGATAGGCAGACTCAAAGTGCTTGCCGAGTCGTTCGCGCTGCGAGTCGGTGAGCACGAACTCACGCGGTTGGGCGAACAGCAGCTGCTCATACAGGTGGTACAGCTGCTGCGACGCGGCAGCAAGTATCCCTTCGGATTGTGCAGCCGGTGTGACGTACTTGCCGGAGAACGGACGACAATCGTCCACGATGAGCGTGAGCAGACGTGAGAAGTAACCGTTCTCTATGCCCGGCACGAGTGCGCGGTACTGGCTGAACGTGCCGGTCAGCAGCACGGACAGTTGCGGGCAGGCAATCACCGACTCCTCGCGGCAACGCGTACGGGAGATAGGTTCGTGCTCGGCAGCTTTACGCAAGGCGGTGTTGTAGTTGGCGGTGGAGCTGCGCCAGACGTCGGTGATCACCGAGCCTTCCGACTCGTGGATATACCCGCGTCCGTTCTGCTTGGCGAGCTGCTTGAAGAACGCCGGGTACGTTGCATCGCCCGGGATAAGCAGAGGCGTGCACTCGTCGATAGAACGTACGAGCTCCAGCGCCAGGTTGGCTATACCTTTGCCGGAAGCTGCTGAGCCGACAATGAAACATTGCAGGTTCGGATAGTACCGCTTGGCGGATATGCCGTAGCGGAAATACAGGTTAGGCATGCAACTGCCCGAGGCGGTAAGCAGGGACAGAAGCAATATGTCCTTCTCTGCGTCCGACTGGGCGAGTGCCATAACGGGACGGATTACTACCGGCAACTGTTCCAGCGAGATGTGTTTGGCAATGTGAAGATCGTTCTCTTCCATTGCCGGGGTGATTGTTTTAATCATTAGTAAATTTAATTTAAAGTTAAACATTCATTTTTAGAGAAGCCTCTCTATATTATAGGAAAACACGCAGAGCTATGCACGATAATGCACACTTTGCATAGCTCGAAAATCAGAAACTTGCGACAATTTCATGGCACTTGCGGCGGTGAATATCAGCGATTTACAAAAAGCTATGAAAAATCTGTCGCAAAATTGCATTTCGTGATTTTCTTATTATCCGGTAGGTCGTTTTCAGTGATATTTGCACGTCTTGTTTTTTATATGTCCTTTGAGCAATTGGAATCCTGTCAACCTTTGTTTGGGGTGTAATAATCGTTCAATAGTGTGGAATTGCACGTGTTTGGCGATTTTTTACACACGCATACGCGTAAAAAAGAGTAATTTTGCACGTTTTTTGTTTGGCATGCGATTGTGACAATTTGTACAAAGCATTGCCGAATCAATATAGATTTACAAACATTTCAAACATGAAAAATACAAACTTACTCAAATCAGTATCTTTTCTTTTTTTTGTGATATGTTCTACCTTCCAAGGGTGGGGAGCAAATGGAGATGTGCTGTTTACACAAGCATTTGGAGGTAGTGGTTCGTTAACATTCACTCAAAATGTTGCTTTTACCAAAGCGTCAGGTTTAACCAGTGTCGTAGGTGATGGTGCAAACTTATTTACTTCTATCACAACTTCCAACAAGAACACAACAGGTATTGCCATAAACCATACAACAGGAGGCAATTCGCAAAATGCTTCGGGTATTTTTCAAGCGTATTTCAATAATACCGGAGGCTATTGGTCTGCAACAAGAACTAATGACTTTGCTGCAACAGCACCGACGGCTATTAAGATGACCATGGATATATGGGTAAATATCATAAGTGGCTCGAATGATATTGCTGGAGTGCAATTTGCGATTGGTGATGGATTCACGGATGGATTAAAAAGTACAGCTGTTCAGGCTACATCAAAAGTGCATTCTGGTTTTTGTATTACTGCAGAAAGCAGTCCCACACTTGCTCAATACAACACACCAGATACCGATATATATGGAACAGCTATATCTAAATCAACTTGGCTGTCCATTACTTGGATTATAAACAATACGGGCAGTAGTATGACATACGACAACCCAACCGGCTCAGGGACAACAACTCTTGCAAACGATAAATTCGATATTTGGCTCAAGACGCAAGCAGGAGCAGCAAGCACGTACACCAAAGTTGTATCTGCTCAAGCAGCAACGACAGGCACAATAGCCTTACAGGAACTTCATATAGGAAGTAATGGTGGTAAGAAAATGGAGTTCCGCATGGACAACCTCGTAGTTACCGACTTAACCCCTGCTGTGGCTTGCGTGGCACCGAGTAGCGTGGGCGTGTCGGGAACATGGAGGTGCTTCCCCGGACAGACTATTAGTATGACCGCTACGCCGACCGGTGGAACGGGTACACCAAGTTATCAATGGCAAAAAGAAGTTGCAGCCGACAATTGGTCAAATCTTTCCAACGGCACGTCTGACGGAGTAACCATCTCCGGCGCAACAACGAATAATTTGCAGATCACTAATTGTGGCACTGGAAACTCCGGCAATTATCGCTGCATCGTTTCAACAGGTGCAACCTGCTCCACAACATCCGATGCGTTCTCTGTAAAAATCTATACGCTCAATGGCGCTTACGACGGCGATGCATTCACATCTAACAATATCACATATTCAAGTGGGACAACGGGTACAGCAACGGTGCACCTTGCCGCAGGGCGTGTGTATAAGTTCAAGGTGACGGATAACTTCGGCACATGGTACGGCAATACAGGACGTATCCTTGAGCCTGCTGTTGATTGGACATTCTCATCCAACGAAAGCGAGAACTGTGTTCTCTTTACTGGTCCAGAAGGTGATTATACGTTTACGGTTGATATAGATCATGTGACGTATGGTACTCCGGAAGTGGTGGTGTCTGTCGGTTATCCCGATGTGATTCATCCCGCCGCCGGTTATGCTTATTTCAGGAATGTAGATAGTTGGGCTAATGTGGCTCTGTATATGTGGTACGAAGGAGGTGGTAAATATGCAGAGTGGGGTAGTGACCCTTGGGTGACGCGAACAACAACTATTTGCGGAAACACATATTACTATACCCCTCTTATCCCGAGTTGGTATAATCGTGTTATCTTCCACAACGCAGGAGGCAGCGGTCAAACGGGAGATATTGTCATTAGTAACTTATCCACATATTCCGGCAAATACAACGATAAGAGCGATGTCTCGTTCCATGACTTCACTACACACACTATCACTTTTGCTGCCAATGGAGGTAGTGGTTCAATGAGTAGTATCACGGGCATATGTCCGGGTAGTGACCAGGCTCTGACTGCGAATAGTTTTACAATGGCCGGTTATGCGTTTGACTATTGGACATCTACAGTTAATGTTAAGGTCGGCGGCGCAACCGTAACAGCCGGTAGCGCTATTACGGGTGGTGCTACATTGCAGGATATCAGTGCGGATATTCCTTTGTCTGCGCATTGGAAATGTAATACACCGTCCATCAGTTTTGATTCAGAAACCAATACGGTTACTATCTCGGCGCCAATAGGAGCAACAGCTTATTATACAACAGACGGTACAACGCCTACAAGCAGCAGTACGGCTTATTCTGCACCGTTTACCATCGATGCCACTAAGACCATCAAGACCATTGCTATCCGAAGCGGTTGCACGGATTCGGATGTAGCAAGTCAAACGTGCACTTACGTTCCGCCTGCCTGCTTCAAGATGGTTGCGAATAGTAGCGCCGCAAACGAGCTAACTTTGAGTAGTGGTGAGTCCATAATAGCAGGAAACAAAAACTGCTTAACCCTGAGCGGCGGTACGGCAGTATATCGTAACGGTGCAAGCGGAACAATGAAAGTACAGAAGGGTACTCAATACGGATGGTATTTTGGTTCGGGTAGTGATAGTATTGTAATCACGTTAAGCGGCGCACAACTGCAAACGGGGTCTATCATAACAATTGCGGGTTATACCGGAGATGCAAACAGTATAAGTATAAATGGAGTGGAAACAGTTACCAATGATGCTGCCGGTTCTCTCTCCGGTTCTTATACTGTAAAGAATACCGATACAGACCTGGAAGGTAAAAATGTTCTTTGTCTAAAGCGTAATGCCTCAAATGCCCTGCGTCTTTTCTCTATCACTATTTCCGGTTGTGCGGAATTTTACACGTATGATGTGACGTATAAGGCAAATGGTGGTAGCGGAAGTGATGTGGTTCATAATGTTGCAACCGTCGAAGGTATCAGCGATGTGTCATTTACGCGTGCAGGTTATGACTTTACCGGATGGAAGACCGGTGCTTCCAGTGGAACAGATTATGCTGTAGGCGATGAAGTTACGAGCGACTTGACACTTTATGCACAATGGAGCTGCGTGACGCCGACTTTCGGAACCAATCTGAGCACATCAGAGCAACGGGTTCGCCAAGGTGCCAGCATGCCGCTGACAGTTGCAGCCACTGCCAATGGTACGGGGGGCAACGGAACAGTGGGCTACCAGTGGTACAGCAATACAGCTAACAGCACCACCACGCCAACTCCGACCTTATTGTCGGGAAAGACCAGTGCGTCCTACTCACCTTCAACCGCATCATTGGGAACAACGTATTATTTCTGCGTAGTAACGAACACAAGTTCAGACTGCTCAACTACCGCGACATCCAATATCGCGAAGATAGTAGTGGAAGAAGCTCCGTGCTTTGAGTTTGTGGCAGGTACAACGAAGGCCGGTAGCGGTTGGGATGTAACTAACAATGGTTCTATCACAACTGCGTTATGGACAGCCGGACAGACACTAACCGGTGGAACAATGACTAATACTTCCGGCTCTTCATTAGGTGCTAATACAAGCTATGGTCTGGTTTATGCCGCCGACGGAAACAAGCAAGTAACAATCACATTAACCGGTAGCCACGCTCTCGCAGCAGATGCGGTGATAACAATTAATGGCTATTCTAATAATACGAAAGATGCTTGTGGATTTAAGATCAGTGGTAATAATATGTCGCCGGCTACTTATACTCCATCAAGTGCCGCCTACACTGCATTCACGCAGACATATACTGTGACCGGAGGTAGTGCGCTGGATGGTTCCTCAAGTTTCACAGTAGATCAGGCAACATCTATCCGTTGTTACATAAAGAGTATTACCGTTACTGGTTGTCAAGAATGCGAGACAATCTCTCCGGCGCTAACAGCAGGAACGACGAAGCTGTATACCTACCCGGTTGCAACAGGTACAACTCTAACATTGGATAAGGATGGCAGTACAGGAGACGTTGAATGGAGTGTCAGTCCTTCAGGAGTGGTGTCGGTATCCGGCAGCGGAACAGAAGTAACCGTGACTGCAATGGCAGCAGGTACGGCTACCGTGACGGCAGTTATCACTTCAGATGGCACTCATTGCGCAAATACAGTCACAAAAGAGTTTACTGTTGTAGGAAATTGTGGAGTAAATGTAATAGCTGGAGTAACGCGCAAAAGTGGTTCCAAAACTGAAATCGCCGGCACAGAAGGTTCATTATACGGAGGCGCCGGAATAAACACACAGACTGACGGAAAATTAGGAAGCAATGGCCACTATATCTATTTGACACTTTCTTCGGGCAATTATTTCAGAAATGGTGATATAGTAGTTTTGACATTAAATACTGAGTATAGTGGAAGTATTTTCATAAAAACAGGAACTACATCTCCTAGCACACAAGTTGCGACTGGCTCCGGAGGTGGAAATACAAGTATTGAATTAACATTATCTAATGTTCCTGCGAGCACAAGTTCTATCACCATGTATCGCGAAAGTGGAGAGCAAAATCCGTATGTTGATCGTATGCAAGTCAAACGCTACACCTGCCCTGATGGATTGATAGAATATGACAATAATGCCGGTGATGGTAACTGGGGAACAACAACCAACTGGGTTGGCTCAACCGGTCGTGGTGCAACACCAACAATAGCCACGCGTGCGCTCATTAAAAATAATGTAACTGTCAATACAACTACGGCCAAAGCGAAAGATGTTGTGCTCATCAATGGTAGCCAACTGGAGATCAGTGCAGGCCAGGAACTGGTGGTAGCAGAGTCGGTACAGAAGACAACCGACGGTTCAAGCCTTGTGGCTACAGGAGAGAACGACATCGTTATCAACTCCACCTCGGTTGCTGGATTGGGTGCACTCGTCATGGGCAGCCACGACGGCACAAACAAAGCCACGGTGAACTTCACCACACGGTCAGCAGGTATCAAAGACGATAATACATCCATCGCGCAGTACGTAGGTACACCGTTCAATGACGAGACGAACATCCTCCACAACTGGTACAACTCGTGGGTGTATGGCATCACCTACGACGGCAGCAACAACATCGATTGGGAGCGCGTGAACGAAGGGCAGGGTATGACGCCGTTCCGTGGGTACTGCGTATTCTCGGCTGACGGAGCCAACCATGTATATTGGGAGCAGGGTACACTCAACGCTTCTACCACTCAGACGATAAGCGATCTGAACTGGCAGAGCCGTGCAGGCACAGCCAATCTGAACAACGAGAACCTGCTCGCTAACTCGTGGATGGCACCAATCTATATCAAGGCTATGCAGAGCACGGACTTTGTGAACGCTGACGCTACCGTCTATATCTTCAACTCCACAAGCGCAAGTGCGTATGAGTCCGGCGGATTCGCAGGCAACTATAGCAGTTACACGGTGAATACAGCTGACGCTGTTATTCCTGCTATGCAGTCGTTCTCGGTATTCACTACGGGTTCGGGCGCAAGCGTAACGCTGGATTACAGCAGGATCGTTTATGACCCGGCGGTAGCCGGTACGGCAGTGCCCGTGCCGAACAAAGTGATCAGCCGAGAGCGGAAGACTGACGACGAGGCAAACAAGTTGCGATTGTTCGTACGCACCGAGAGCGGTCTGGGCGACATGCTCTATATGTGGGAGCGCGAAGATTTCACCGAACAGTTTGAGAACGGCTGGGACGGCCGAAAGATGTACGGCGAGAGTTATGCTCCGCAGCTGTATGCCATCACGCCCGACGGCGCCATGGCTGTGAACTGTGTGCCGACCTACGAAGGAGTGCTGATAGGCTTCCGCGCCGGTACGGATGAACAGACATATACGTTCAGCTTCGAGTATGACGCGGATGCGGAGCCGCTCTACTTATACGATAAGTATGCTGATGCGTACACACGCGTACTGAGCGGTAACACCTATCAGTTTGTCGCCAACGACTATGATGCACACGCTCGCTTCAGCCTCACGCACTATATGCCGGGAGTGGCTACGGGAGTAGATAGCAATAAGTCACCGGATAGCAGGTGTCAAAAGATATTGCTCAACGATCATATACTGATTCTGCGCGACGGCAAGTTGTACGACGTGACGGGTAAAACGGTTAAATAAGGAAAGGAGTAGATTATGAATTTCGCACAGACCAATACCGTCACAATGCCGGCTACCACTTTCCATTCTACGAGCACGCTGCACTCTACCGGCAGTACCTATGCCGCCGATCCGTGGCTTGAGGATCTCGCGCAGACCAATGCAATCTCTATGCCAACTGATGCGTTCCGGTCAACAAGCACGCTCCAATCAACAGGCAGTGCCTATGCTTCCAACCCGTGGTTCGACGCCGATGCCAACGCCCAAACCATGGTGCCCGGTCGCGAACCGAGGCGTATAGGACCGCCCACACCCTCCGGCGACCCGACACCTGTCGGCGATGCACTGCTTCCGCTACTGCTGATGGCAGTGCTGTACACGTTTGTCAAGCGGAAGTTGAACGTTTTGGCTTGATGGCTTAGTGTTTAGGGATTATGAGAGAGGCTCGCTATGTAGCGGGCCGTTTTTCGTATAGATCGTTGCCCCTCTTTTGGTATAAATATCTGTCAAAAATGTAGAATTGCACCTATTTGGCGATTTTTTACACACGCATACGCGTATAATTTTGTATCTTTGCACTCGCGTTCAGTAATGTGCACCCGTACTGATAACCATGAAAAGTCTAACAACACATATCTCAAATCTAAATTCAATGAAAAAAATCTATTCTTTGATGGTAGCGGCTCTGATGAGCGTTGCCATGCTGGCAGGCGAGAATGACCTGCTGTGGGACTACACAGAGGTAGCTCCGAGTGCTAATCCGGACAACGGATTGTATTACGACAGCAAGGTAAATGACGCAGCCGGAACGAACAACGGCCTGAAAGGCATAAAGCTGAACAGTAGCGGTTGGGCGTATTTCGAGAAGGCAAATGTAGCCGGCAAACTCAAACTTACTTTCGCCAACCGCAAGGCGCAAACAGCATTTGCCGTTTCGGTATATAATGCAACGAAAGCAGAAGGTGAAAAACCGGTAAAGGGTACGAAGATTGCTGACACTGAAGATATAGATTTTGGCGGGTCAGCCACGATCGAACTGTCAGCAGAGGTGACCGGCGTATATATCGAGCGTAAGACCGGTGCTGAGGGAGTATTGAGCAAGATCGAGTTCAAGGAGAACGTTGATCGTTCGTTTGTGGACTTCAAGATTGAGTTCCGCGATAATCCGTACACGGTGCTGCTGCCGGAAGGCGGCGAACTGCCTGCCGGCGTGACGGTCGAAGGCACGAACTACAACGGCGGCCAGCACGGTATCTACGGCGGAACGGTTACCGTTCCTGTCGATGGTCCCGTTAAATTCACTATCGGTGCATGCCAATACAGCGACACGCCGATTAGCGTCAAGAAAAACGGTACTGATTTTACAACCGTGGACAACAAAGCAGCTTGCGGCGAGACTGCAGGCAGTTTTGCACAGAACGTCACTTACATTTATACCGGCGATGCGGCTACGCTGACCTTCGGGTTTGCTGGCAACACATACGTGCCATATTTCTTCGCTGAGGCGACAGACATCACTCCGTGCGAGGTTATCTTCAAAGACCAGAACGGCACTATCTTAGGTAAGATCGAGACCTACGAGGGTGCTACGCTGACCATGCTGCCATACGGCGTAGAGGACCTGCCTGCAATCGCAGAGGGGGATGCTTTCCGCGGATGGTTCTACACCAACGGCAAGAAAGCGCAAGCCGGTGACCCGGTTAACGGCAACACGACCATACAAGCCACAGTGACCCCGATTGAGACTGCTACCGTAGGTTCGGTTCAGACGTATGATTTTGCTTCACAAATCTTCTATCCCGAGGATCATGAGACGGTTGAGACCTTAGGCGGTGCGTTCCATGACGGCACACACGGCTGGTATTTCGCTGCCGACGGATCTGTCAGAGTGCAGGTAGCAGGCAACGCCGTTATCATAGCAGAGCTCTGCACCTACTCCGAGAGCGGAACAGTCACAATCAGCAACAACGCCGGATGGACTGTATCGCAGCAGGTCGTTAAGCAAGAGACTGCCGACGGCACGCAGCTGACCGCTCAATATGAGGGTGATGCTGCATGGCTCACTATCAGCTGGGATGCAAAGCAATATATCCACAGAGTAGTCGTATATAACGTTGAGGACTTCTTGAAGAAAGATGAATCCACCGGTTACATCATGATTCCTGAAGGCGATGCAGCTTCGTTCATTCTGGCACTCGTTCAGGCACAAGAGGGCGACAAGATCTTCCTGCCGAACGGCATATACGACCTCGGCGAGACCGTACTGACAACCGTTAGCAAGAACAATGTAGCTATCATCGGTCAGTCAATGACCGGTGTGGTCATTAAGAACGCTCCCGATGCCAAGACCGAGAGTATCGACAAGACGGCCACCCTGCGCATTGCCAAGAACGTGAGCGGCACCTATCTGCAAGACCTGACAATCCAGAATGCGCTCGATTACTACAAGAACGACGACGGCCGTGCCGTAGCCCTGTGGGATCAGGGAACAAAAACCGTGTGCAAGAACGTACGTCTGCTGTCCTACCAGGATACCTACTACAGCAACCTGCCGGGTGCCGTGAAGTACTTCGACGAGTGCGAGATCCACGGTACAGTCGATTTCATCTGCGGTGACGGCAGTGTGTATTTCAAGAACAACCTGCTGTATGCCGAGAAGCGCAAGAAAACCGGTGGCGGTAGCGATGCACTGACGGCAAATAACGGTCCTGCAACCGACAAGGGTTACGTGTTCGAGGGCTGCACGCTCATGAGTGAGTGCCCCGTTGTATCGTTCGGCCGCGCATGGAACAACACGCCGCAAGTGGCTTTCCTCAACACCTTGGTTGATTATAGCGCCGGTGAGTTCAGCTTCACGGACGGCAGTAAGATTGAGCGTTGGACCAAAGAGCTTATGAACGCTAACGCATGGCCGAAGTTCGGCGAGTATAACACCTATCTGGCCGACGGCACCGTGCTCACGCCGGCAAGCAATGAAGTGACTTTCGTCGATCCCAAGAGCGGTAACGCTACACAGAATATTCAGACCGTTCTGACTGTCGACCAGGCCGCTGCCTTCACGATGGAGTACACCCTCGGCGAGTGGGCTGCTACGGCTAAGGCTGAGGCTGAGCAAGTAGAGGCGTTGCCGGTTGAAGAAGAGGGTATCTATCTGGTGGAGAACCCTGACGGTAATTGCTTCATCACAACAGGTGAGGAACTGACTAGAGCTGACCTGGTACCCGGCGCGACGATTCGCCGTGCCAATGCCCGTGGTGGGTTCGGTCAGCCGGTAGGTGAACCGCAAGGCGTAGAGGACGTTCAGCAGTCAGCAGCCGGCGTTCAGAAAGTGATGCGTGGCGGACAACTGATCATTATCCGCAATGGCATGGAATACAATACCATCGGACAAACAGTCAAGTAACGTTCTCACCCAAGGATGCCACGCAGGCTATTCATAGTTACTCTCATGCTCTGCGCGCTGATTCATGTCAGCGCGTGGGGCGTGACTGCTGATAACCTCAAAACAATCAGCAGGAGTTACACCTTTACGGCAGACGAATATACCGACAACGGTACGAGCGAGTGGACGCCCCAAACGCTGTATGCCGAGGGACGTGTATTCACGCCTACGGGTAACACCGCAGCCCAATCGAAGGGCAGATCCGTTATCCATGGTCAGTCGCACCTGAACTGCCTGCGCCTGAAGAACGTGCAGAACAGGTTGGCGTTCCGGGTGGTAGACACCTGCACCGTAACGTTCTACACCGAGATCCGCGAGGAGCGCGGCGTGATTGTCAGCAAGCACGACCGCACGCATACCACCGATCCGTACTACGCCATGCAGCCGGCTAACAGCCCCGTATGGAGCATTCATCTGGACGAAGCGGGTACGTACTACCTGTCGGGCTACGGTGGCGACTATTTCATTGCTGGCTTCAGCATCGTGCTGCCCGACGACGGTTCGGGGCCCGACAAACCCGTGGTGCGGTACTTCGATACCAACGGCACGCTGCTCGGGCGCGACACGGTGGAGACAGGCTCTGCTCTGACATACAGATATACCGTAGCCGACCTGACTATCCCTGCAGGACAATTGTTCCGCGGGTGGCGCAACGGCGATGAACTGCTGGTGGCTGAGGGTACACCCGTGACAGCTGACTTGAGTCTGTTCGCCAAGGCTACGGACATCGAGGTGGCTGCCGTAGGTAACTATTTCTGCTACGACATGGCGAGGGACAATTTCTATCCCGATGACCATGAACTGCTGACCGTCAGCGGCGGCACGTATCATAGCAATCTGGGCTGGAGCTTCAGTCCGGGCGGCTCGATAGCCGTTCAGGTGGCAGGCAATGCCGTGGTGAACATCCTGACAGACGGCAAGCCGACCACCTACCGCTACGAGGGTGCACCTACCACGCTCACGTTCAACCCGAGCAAAGGCGAATATATTCGCGGTGTAAAAGTATATAACGTAGCCACTATCCCTGCCAAGAACGAGGCAGGCTATTACGTGATCAGTGCCGGCGACGGAGCAGCACTGCTGCTCATGCTCGAGACTGCACAGAACGGCGACAAGATCTTCCTGCCCGACGGCACGTACGACTTGGGGCACGAGACGCTCACGCCCGTACGTGCACAGATCAGCCTGATAGGTCAGTCGATGGACGGCGTGCTGATTGTCAACCACCCGATCTATTCGGGCATGAACTGTGCCGAGACGCTGGTGCTGCAGGCGGATAACATCTATATGCAAGACCTGTCTATCCGCTGCGACGTGTCTTACCCGACCAGCCTTGCGCACGGGGTAGGGATAGCGGTGCAGGTGCAGGGCGACAAGAGTATATTCAAGCACGTGAGCCTGCAAGGCAACCAGGATACGTATTACTCCAACGGCCCGGTCACCCAGCGCGGCTACATCGAGGACTGCCGCATCGAAGGCACGGTGGATTATATCTGCGGCGGCGGGGATATATGGTTTGAGAACGTACTGCTGTACAACAACGCCCGCAAGAACGACGATGTTATCATCGCTCCTTCCACCGAGGCGGCTACACGCTACGGCTATGTGTTCAACCGTTGTACGATCGACGGTGTAGCCGGTCAGGCGGGACGCTGGCACTTAGGTCGCGGCTGGAAGCATTCGCCTGCCGGCACGTGGCTCAACACCACCTGCAATCTCCCGCCTTCACCGCAAGGATACACCCACATGAACGCCGGACTCCGGGTGCGTTTTCATGAGTACAACACGCGGATGGCAGACGGCATGATGATCACGGGGCATAACATCACGGGGCTGCGCTATGCCGCCGACTCTGACTCTATATATCTGAATAATGCAGGCATATATACGTACGACAATGTGGTGAAGGGCTTTGACAACTGGGACGCTGCGGCTATAGCGGCACAGGTCAAGGCTAACCCCGCCAAGATCGATGCCGAGGCTGCATATCTGGTGGAAGATAACGGTGCGTTTGTAGCCATCCTCAAGGGTGCACAACTGACCGCAGAGCATAAGGGCAAAACCCTCCGCCGCGCAAATGGCCGCGGTGGATTCGGTAATGCTGCCAAATACTAAAATTGAAATTTGAAATACTAAATTTGAAATACTAAACAATGAATCGAATACTGATACTGATGACAGGTGCGCTGCTGAGCATGCACAGTTTGGCAGCGGTTGTGCCGTTCTCGATGGACGCAGAAGCAGCCGCCAAGAACACTCCCGAGGGTTGGAACGAGGTGCAACTGCCTGCTAACCTGCCGGCTATCACGGAGGCAAACACCTTCGTCATAACCGATGCACCGTTCAATGCTTCGACTGCTGCGGAGGACAATACCGCCGCCATTCAGGCTGCGCTGGATGCAGCAGCGGCTGCCGGAGGAGGCATGGTGGTTATTCCCGCCGGCACGTACCTGAGCAGTTACCTGCAGATAGGCTCCAAAACGATCTTGCACCTCGCAGCGAACGCTACGCTGCAGATGTTGCCTATCACGTCGTTCCCGAAGGACAACAACGGCTATCGCAAGATGGAGAATCCCTTCATCACCGGCAAGAGCAAGGCTTCGGATATAGTGATTGAGGGCGAGAGCCGCGAGACATCCGTCATTGACGGACAGGGTGCACCCTGGTGGGACGAGGTGGAGGCTGCCAAAGCTGCCAAGAAGAGTACCACACGTGCCGCAATGATCCGTTTCTGGCAGGGCAACCGCTACCTGATGCGTAACTTCCGCATTCAGAACACCCCGAACACCAATATCACCATTGGCCGCAGCGGCAACGGTGCACATGTCACGGCACACGATATAACGATCAAGAACCCCTCATCGACGGCTGCTGACCCTTCGCACAACACCGACGGTTTTCCTATCTGGACGCAGTACGTCAACATCTACGACTGCGAGATTGACACCGGTGACGACAACATCGTCTGCGACGAAAACGCACAGTACGTGCACGTATGGAACTGCGACCTCAAGGCAGGTCACGGAGCCTCGTTCGGCAGTTATACGACGAACATGCACGATATTATCTACGAAGATCTGACCCTCACCGGCACCGATTCAGGTTTCCGCCTCAAGTCGAACAGCGACCGCAGCGGTGACGTGTATAACCTCGTCTTCCGCAACTGCACAATGACGAACGTGGCTAACCCGATCAGCATCACCTGCTGGTACGACAGTCTGCCGTCCAGCCCGGCGTACATCGAGGCACACCCGCATGAACTGACGAGCAAGACGCCCGCCTTCCACGACATACTGATTCAGAACGTGACAGCCTCGGGCGATGAACAGTACAAGTACGGCAGTTCGGATCCTGACAAGGACCGCAAGTACTTCGGCATATTTATCTACGGCCGTCCGGAGAGTTATGTGCGCAATGTGACGTTCGACAACGTGCATATCACGCACAGCAAGGGCTTGAAACTCAACTTCTGCTCGGATATAGTGTTCAAAGATTGCAGTTACACGGTGTATAACACCAACAAACCCGCCAAGAATGGCTCGTCCACCTACGACGAACTGCCTGCCTTGCTGATCGAGCAGCAGTACAAAGGCTCGTTCACATGGAACGGACAAAGCGAACAGAAGCAGACAGCAGTGCTCAGCTGGAACATGGGCGAGAACGGTGCAGAAGCCACGTCTGCCAATGTTATCACCGGTGCAGCAGGGTGTGCTGCAGAGGGATTCACGATAGCCATCACCGGTAATACAAGCAAGAACTGGTCAGTCGGCAACGGCTCAATCATCTACAACGGCGTGACGTACAAGACCCTGAAGAACTCCAACGGCGCACAGAACACCGTTACCCTGCCGGAAGGCAAGCAGGCAAGTCGAATTGATTTCTATGCTACAACGAACAACAAGGATAATGACACCAAGGGCGTACTGACCGAACTGAACGGAGTCACGTGCAGCGATGAGGTCACTTCGCTGATGGATTACAGCAACCCTACGCGTATCAGCAAGAGTTTTGCATCGCCTGTTAGTTCGTTTACGTTCACCTTCGGCGTCAAGCAAGTATGTTTTATAGCCGTCATTACGCTGGCGGACGGTAATCCGGGCACCGGCATAGAAGCGGTCGGCCATCAGCAGTCAGCCGTCAGTGCGCAGAAAGTGATACGCGACGGACGACTGCTCATCATCCGTGACGGCAGAACGTACAGCGTAGCCGGAACAGAAATGCAATAACCCATACATTCCTCACGACAAAAGATCAACAACAATGAAAAAGGTGCTCGCGATATTACTGTTTGTTATATGTCATGTGTCAATAGTCCGGTCGGCTGTTTCTGACCTGACATGGTATCAGGTCTGCATGGGTCAGATGCCAGCCGAGTGGTACGGCTCAACCGAGGCACAGGAGATAGCCGACATAGTCATTGCCGTGCAGAAGAACAACGGTGGCTGGATGAAGAACGACCAGTTGCACAAGTTATCATCATCGGAATACCAGCGTTTGCTGGGCGAGAAGAACGGTCGCTCATGTCTGGACAACGTAGCTACTACCCAGGAAATGCGCTATCTGGCACGCGTATGGAAAGCCACCGGCAACGACACCTATCGTCAGGCGTTTCTCCGCGGTCTGCAAATGATCCGCACGGCGCAGAAAGGCTGCGGCGGCTGGAGCCAGTACCTGCCGCTGAGCAACGACAACGGCTATCAGGACTATATCACCTTCAACGACGATCTGATGGTTAACATCATGAATCTGCTGCGTGACATCTGCAATAACCGGGGCGACTTTGCCGACATCACGGATGCCGCTACACGCACATGGTGCCAATCGGCTTTCAACCGCGCGTTGCAATGTATCCTCGACTGCCAGATCAACATTGATGGTATCTATGCCGCCTGGTGCGCACAGCATGACACCGTTGCGCCCTACCTGCCTACCGAAGGTCGTCCGCAAGAGTTGCCATCCATCAGCGGCTATGAGTCCGCCAACCTGCTCACGTTCCTTATGTCGATCGATGATCCTTCTGACGAACTTAAGTCTCGTATAACTGCAGCCGTCAACTGGCTGGATGCGCACAAGATCCCGAACCACGCCGTGGAGGACTACACCAATACTGCCGGACAGAAAGACCGCCATATCATTGAGAAGAACGGTACGCACCTGTGGGGACGATTCATCCAGATCGGCGGCAACACGGGTACACAAGTCTATAACAAGTTCTTCGATAAACTCAAGAACCGCGGCAAGACTCGCAGTTACACCTATAATGGTGTCAAATACACGTACACCGAAGAAGAACTGGCACGCGCCAACTACGACCCCTCGAAAGCATATGAGCCTGTATTTGCCATTTACAAGGATTCGATTCCCCACATGTACTACCGCTTCATTTACAACTACGAGGACACTCCTATCGCGTTTGATAGCAAGGGTTGCCCCTACTACACCTCGCTCTTTACGGGTGTCCGTATGGGCTACCAGTATATAGGCTCGTGGTGCCAGCGCGTGATTGAGGTGGAGTATCCTGCGTGGGAAGCCAAGTATGCCGGTCATGACGGAGGAACTTATGTCCTGTCGCCGGAGACTTGCGTGTCGAAGAACGGCGACAAGACCTATACGTTCAGCAACGCCTTTACGATTACCAACGACGGCAGCTGGGGCTATACAGTAGCCAAAAAAATCTACATGAAGTTAGCAGCTGACATCACCTACACGATCCATATCCCCGATGATCTGCAAGTAACCGAGGCAACGATACGCGGCTACGCCAATTATGACGACGCGGATGCCAGCATCACCATGTGGAACAACGTCTCGTATCCCGACGATACGTATTTCTTCCCGCGTACAGGGGCTGACGGAAAGAATATCATCGTTTCCCACACCATTGACCATAGCGACCGACCGGTGACAGGCGAGCTGCCGTTCAAGATCAAAGGCAAACAACTATGTATATCTATCACGCTGACCTGCACACGCCGCGGCAGCGGAGTTGAAAGCATGCAGCAACCGGCTGTCAAAACACAAAAGATGATACGCGAGGGGCAGGTTGTAATCCTCCGCGATGGCATTGAATACAATGTTTTAGGTGCAAAACTTTAATACAAAATAAAATACAAGTATGAAACCATTCATGGACAAAGATTTCCTGTTGCAGACAGAGACCGCACAGGAGTTGTATCACAATCATGCGGCTAAGATGCCGATCATCGATTACCACTGCCATCTTATCCCGCAGATGGTAGCAGAGAACAAACGCTTTGAGTCAATTGCACAGATCTGGCTCATGGGTGACCACTACAAGTGGCGCGCTATGCGTTCCAACGGTGTGGACGAGCGCTACTGCACCGGCAAGGACACTACCGATTGGCAGAAGTTCGAGAAGTGGGCAGAGACCGTTCCTTACACGTTCCGCAACCCGCTCTACCACTGGACGCATCTGGAACTCAAGACCGCTTTCGGTATTGAGGAGCGCCTGAACCCCGAGACTGCACGTGCGATCTACGACAAGTGCAACGACCTCATCCAGAACGATCCGAAGTTCTGCCCGCAAGGACTCATGAAGCACTATCATGTAGAACTCGTATGCACCACCGACGATCCTGCCGATTCGCTCGAATGGCACCGGATGCTCAAGAGTGATCCGAAGGCAGAGGTACGTATGTTGCCTACCTGGCGTCCCGACGCAGGTATGAACATCGAAGCCGCTACATGGAAGGCTTATATCGAGAAACTCTCCGCTGTAAGCGGTGTTGCAATCGCCAATTTCGCTGACATGGTAGATGCCCTCCAGAAACGCCACGACTTCTTCGAGTCGATGGGTTGCCGTCTGTCTGACCACGGTATCGAGGAGTTCTACGATGAGCCGTACACCGACGCCGAGATCAACGCTATCTTCCGGAAAGCCCTTGCAGGCAAAGAACTCAGCGCTTATGAGATTCGCCAGTACAAGCACGCTTATCTGCACGCACAGGCTGAGATGGATTACGCTTCGGGCTGGACGCAGCAGTACCACTACGGCGCTATCCGTAACAACAACTCGAAGATGTTCGCCCAACTCGGTGCTGACACCGGCTTCGACTCCATCGGTGAGTTCACGACTGCCAAAGCCATGAGCCATTTCCTCGACGAGATGAACAGCGAAGGTCATCTGGCTAAGACCATTCTCTACAACCTCAACCCGTGTGCAAACGAGGTAATCGCTACGATGTTGGGTAACTTCCAGGATGGCAGTGTTCCCGGCAAGATTCAGTTCGGTAGCGGCTGGTGGTTCCTCGATCAGAAAGACGGTATGGAGAAGCAGATGATGGCTTTGTCCAACCTCGGCCTCTTGAGCCGCATGGTCGGCATGCTGACCGACAGCCGTTCGTTCCTCTCGTATCCGCGTCACGAGTATTTCCGTCGTACATTGTGCAACGTTCTCGGCAACGACATCGAGAACGGCATGATCCCGTACACCGGTTACGAGAAAGCCCGCGTTCAACAGATGGTTGAAGACATCTGCTACAACAACGCAAAGAATTACTTCAAATTCTAATCCCTCTCACACACCCCGCTTGCCTCTTGATATAAGAGGTGAGTGGGGAGGTGGTTGAAGAAACATAAACGATACTCAATAGTTTGTTATGCGCTTCAAAATATCGATAGTACTACTAATCGTTGCGGCGACGGTTTCTGCGCAGGAGTTTCTGCAGGTGTTCTCTTTATACAAGAGCCCGGAGCCGATTGTAAAAAATGTAGTCAGGTACAACAATGCGACCAAGTCGAAAGATCGTATTTTTATCAATACAGATTATTGTTCGTACATGGTTGTTCGTAAGGGCGCGAGATATTATAACGCACTGCCGGGTGAGAATATAGTGGAGAGCAGGCCAGTACAATCACAGGCTTCGGAAGGAAATTATGCCACAACCGAATATCGTTATTATCGCGGGACATTCCCGAAAAATAACTATCCACAAGCTATCTACGCGTTTCCTTTTAAGGCGAAAGAGAGAATTTTAATTGATCCGCATACCATACATTTCAAGCAAAGCGAACGAACGGAGAATTATATATCGTTTGCAAAAGAGAATAACGACACCGTTTATGCCATGCGTGGAGGAGTTGCGTGCCTGACAGGCGATAAGAAAGGTGTGGTAATCAACCATGTGGACGAGACATTCGCTGTGTATTATCATATGTTCAAGGCATTGGTTACCCCTGGCGATGCAGTGGAAGTAGGACAACCAATCGGCTTAGTTAGGGGAGAGAATGTATATGTAGGGTTCGTGTATTTGGATGAGCAGTATTTTAAACAGAAAGAACTGGCAACAGAATATCCATACACTCATTTTGTTCCGCAGATTTGGGATGGTGCGCAATATGTACAGTACGAGAAAGTGACTACAGTGGTCGTTCCGAAACTGACAGATGAGATCATTACTCAAGATATGAGTAAATCGCAGAAGAAACGCTATTTCAAGCATAAAAAGTAGAAATAGTAAATGAAAGCGAAGTGGGTGAATATAGTGGATAGCTTGCCGAGGAACGAGGAAGATATAAAAGACCGATATATCGAAATATCGAAAAATCGAAATATCGAAAGGGAAAAAAAGAGAATAAAGCAAACAATAAATAATAAACAACATTATAAAACAATACTATGCTGAAGATACGGCGATTTGGATATTTCTGGTTGAATACGTGGGTGGTAGCGAATGTTATTCAGTTGGCGACACAGGAGTTTTGCAAGAAATTTCTGAACCTGAAGAATGACCCGTGCGGAAGACAATTCGACCAAATGACACAAGCGGCACGTTCGGGTGTGGCAAATATCGCCGAAGGTAATTCGCGTCATTCTACCTCCAAAGAGACGGAGATGAAATTGACCGATGTGGCGCGCGCGAGCATAGCAGAGTTGATGAGCGATTATGCCAATTGGTTGATGCAAGCAGAGCAGATACCATGGTCGGACAAATCGGAGGCATACAAACGTGTGTATAATATTCCTTTTGATCCGCCGGAGTACACGGATGATGTAATGCATGAGAGTAGCGCGCATATATTGAAACAGAAACATAAGTTTGATGAGTGGTTGGAGACGGAGGATTCTGTTGCGGCGGCAAATTGTGTGCTCATCTTGTGTAACAGGTTGATTATGATGATTCAGAAGCAGATAGAGATGCTGCTGGGAGATTTTAGGGAAGAAGGAGGTTTTACAGAGGCGCTTACGGCAGAGAGGTTGCAGCACAGGGCGGAGAAGAGTGCCGAAGAGAACGCGCCGGTATGTCCTGAATGCGGGAAGCCGATGATCAAGCGGGTAGCGAAGAAAGGTGTTAATTCCGGGAAAGAGTTCTGGAGTTGCAGCGGTTATCCGGAGTGCCGCGGGACAAGGAAGATATAAAAGACCGATATATCGAAATATCGATAAATCGAAATATCGAAAGGAGAACCGACATATCGAGATACCGAAATATCGATATATCGAATTTAGAGTCCTCGGTAAATCGAAATATCGAAAGGGGAACCGACATATCGAGATACCGAAATATCGATATATCGAAACAAAACAAAAGCAAAACAATAATTGACAACAATATTAATCAATTTAATTCATTTAACCTATGGCAAAAATCATTACATTAGGCGAGATAATGCTTCGCCTCAGTCCGGAAGGACAAGACCGCTTCATTCAGTCCGAGCATTTTCGTATTATCCCCGGCGGCGGTGAGGCTAACGTAGCTATTTCGTGCGCCAACTATGGTCACGAGGCTTATCTGGTAACCAAACTGCCGAAGCACGAGATCGGTCAGATTGCAGTCAACGCACTGCGTCGTTATGGCGTGAAGGACGACTTTATCGTTCGTGGCGGCGACCGCATAGGCCTGTACTACTGCGAGACAGGCGCTTCTATGCGCCCCAGCAAGGTTATCTACGATCGTGCTCACTCGGCTATCGCTGAGGCTGATCCGAAGGACTTTGACTTCGACAAGATCATGGAAGGTGCAGCTTGGTTCCACTGGTCGGGTATCACGCCCGCTATCTCCGATAAGGCTGCTGAGATCACCAAACAGGCCTGCGAGGCTGCCAAGCGTCACGGCGTAACTGTTTCCGTGGACCTGAACTTCCGCAAGAAACTCTGGACCAGCGAGAAAGCTATCTCCATCATGCGTCCGCTTATGAAGTACGTTGACGTATGTATCGGCAACGAGGAGGATGCAGAGCTCTGCCTCGGCTTCAAGCCCGATGCAGATGTAGAAGGCGGCGAGACCAATGCCGAAGGCTACAAGGGCATCTTCGAGCAGATGATGAAAGAGTTCGGCTTCAAGTACGTTGTTTCCACACTGCGTGAGTCCTTCTCCGCTACGTTCAACGGCTGGAAAGCAATGATCTACAACGGCAAGGAGTTCTACCAGAGCAAGCGTTACGAGATCAACCCGATCATCGACCGCGTAGGTGGTGGCGACTCATTCTCCGGCGGCCTGATCCACGGCATGCTCAAGTATCCTGACAACCAGGGTGCAGCACTCGAGTTTGCAGTAGCCGCTTCTGCACTGAAGCATACCATCAACGGCGACTTCAACCTCGTAAGCGAAGATGAGGTACTCTCTCTCGCCGGCGGTAACGCCAACGGACGCGTGCAGCGCTAATCACAGACCGTTTCACTAAAAGAAAAAAGACCGCTTGCTTAAAGAGCAAAGACTGATTAGGCTTTTATCTTTTGTCTTTGAGTGCGAAGCACGGTCTTTCGACTTATTACAAAATATTATTTTATGACAACACGTAAACTGATGACCAACTGGCGTTGGGTCATGTGTGCGATGCTTTTCTTCGCCACCACGGTTAACTACATGGACCGCCAGGTTCTGTCGTTGACCTTCAAAGAGTTTATTCAGCCTGAATTCCACTGGACCGACTCCGACTACGGAACAATCACCGGTGTGTTCTCCATCGCGTACGCTATCTTCTGCTTGTTCGCCGGTAAGTTTATCGATTGGATGGGCACGAAGAAAGGTTACCTCTGGGCGATCATTGTTTGGTCGCTTGGTGCTGTGATGCACGCCGGCTGCGGTTGGGTAACCGAGCAGATCGTTGGTCTGGAGAGCAAGGCTGCGCTGTTGGAGGCTACCGGAACGATCGTGAGCACGATCTCGATGGTCAGTGTCTATCTGTTCCTCTTCTGCCGTTTGATCTTAGGCCTTGGTGAAGCGGGTAACTTCCCTGCCGCTATCAAGGTGACCGCCGAATATTTCCCGAAGAAAGACCGAGCGTTCGCTACCGCATTGTTTAATGCAGGTGCATCGGTAGGTGCACTGGCTGCTCCGGCTACTATTCCTCTGTTGGCTAAGAGCCTCGGATGGGAGATGGCATTCATCATTATTGGTGCGCTGGGTTTCCTCTGGGCGGGTGTATGGATCTTTGTGTATGACAAACCCGAGGAGTCCAAGCACGTGAATGAGGCTGAGTTGGAGTATATCCACCAGGATGAGACTGCTGACGCTCAAAGTCAAAAGTCGAAAGTCGAAAGCGGGAAACAGATGTCGTTTGGCGAGGCTTTCAAGCACAAACAGACCTGGTCGTTTGCGTTTGGCAAGTTCATGACAGACGGCGTTTGGTGGTTCTTCCTGTTCTGGGCACCGGCATATTTCCAGGATCAGTTCGGTATCAAGGCTTCCGACCCGCAGGGTATCGCTTTGATTTTCACGCTGTATGCGATTGTAACGGTTATCTCGCTGTTCGGCGGTTATCTGCCTAAGATCTTCGTCGAGAAGAAAGGCATGGAGCCGTATGCAGGCCGTATGCGGGCTATGCTGATCTTTGCGTTCTTCCCGCTCATGGCATTGTTTGCTCAACCGTTGGGTCGTGAATGGGGTCCTTGGGCTGTAGCTATCATCATTGGTATAGTGGGTGCCGCTCACCAGAGTTGGAGTGCAAATATCTTCTCCACTACCGGTGACATGTTCCCGAAATCGGCTGTTGCTACGATCACCGGTATAGGTGCTATGGCTGGAGGTATAGGTTCGTTCCTGATCAACAAGGGCTCAGGTATGCTGTTCGATTACTCCGCCGGCTTAGGCGAGGCGTTCGCCTTCCTGGGCTTTACGGGTAAGGAAGCAGGGTACATGATCATCTTCTGTATCTGCGCTGTGGCTTACCTGATCGGTTGGTCGGTGATGAAGAGTCTTGTGCCCAAGTACAAACCCGTAGTGATAGACTAATCTGTACGATTTTCGTTAACGAACGACTCACTCCGGTGGGTCGTTTTTTTAGTTTTGTTTGGTAGATAAACTTTTACTTATACCTTTTTTCATAGAAAAAGGAGATTTCTGCGCCCTGTAGATTTGCATTTACGGGAAATATTGTGTAACTTTACGTGTTTTTTTGACAAATAATAATTCGTAATCATATATGCTCATCGGCATTACGGGCGGCATAGGCAGCG
>Ga0310694_10001091_pt1 | contig 32106 bp, 27 predicted proteins | sample 174DNAGHGhighgp2_FD_203884 | JGI IMG/M metagenome (GOLD analysis project Ga0310694, IMG submission 203884) | Sheep rumen microbial communities from Palmerston North, Manawatu-Wanganui, New Zealand - 1742 DNA GHGhigh gp2 (v2) (version 2) | ecosystem: Host-associated > Mammals > Digestive system... | reverse complement strand
TGCCCGATTGGGAAGGGTTTCCCTCGCTGCCGCTTTATATGGACCAGGTGACTTTTCTGCTCAACGGCTATCTGTCTCTGTTTCCCGAGGATGAGCAGGCGGAAACCATCGTGACCCCCGCCATGATTAATAATTATGTGAAGCTCAAAATCATTCCCGCGCCGGTAAAAAAACGCTACAGCCGGGAGCACCTGGCGTATCTGGTGATGGTGTGCGTGCTCAAGCAAAGCATGAGCACCGGCGATATCCGCCGCCTGATCCCCAGCGATTTGCCCCTGGAGGAGGTGCAGCGGCTGTACGCTGATTTTGTCGCCACGGTGCGGGAAATCCAGGGCGCCTTCTGCGAAGCGGTGCGCCAGGCGGCTATGCCGGTCTTGGAGCAGGATGGCCCGCCGGTGAGCCATTTGGTGTTTCAGGCGGCGGTGGCGGCCAATTTGTTCCGCCAGGTGACGGAAAAGCTGGTGGCGCTGCGGACGGAGGCTCCGGCAGCCGGGGAATGAGGCCCGATGCTTCCGGACGCTCTCCCGGCTCTTCCCGGGATGCTTCCTCATGTGCTGCGGGGCGGCCTGATTTGTTCCTGCATAAACCAAGAAAAAAGCTGCGAAGCGATTCGCAGCTTTGATTTATATTCAGGATATTACGACCCGGAGGGGAAATTGCCCTCGAAGATGGAGCGCAGGGTAGCGGGGCCGGCCACGCCGTCGGCGTTCAGGCCGTTGGCCCGCTGGTAAGCGCGCACGGCGTCCTCGGTTCCTTCGCCGTAAATGCCGTCCACGTTGCCGTTATAGAAGCCCAGCTTCTTGAGCTCTTCCTGCATTCTCGTTACCGGTGTGCCGGTATAGCCGCGGCGCAGCGTAGCGTAATCGCCGTCCGGCGCGGTGGTCACCCGCTGATACACATCGGGAGGCAGCGGCGTGGCGGTGCGGTGAGGCGTAGCGGTGGGCCGCCGGGTGGGAGTGGGCTTTGGCGTAGCGGTGGCCAAAGACTGGAGATAGGTCTTGGCGGAGGAGGAATAAAGCTTGGCAAAGGTGGTGCCGCCGGCAATGCCGTCTGCGGTGAGGCCGTTGGCCCGCTGGAAGGCGCGCACTGCTTCGGTGGTGGCGGTGCCGTAATCGCCGTCCACGGTACCGCGGTAATAGCCCAGGGCCTTCAGCTTGGTCTGCAGGGTGCGCACGGCGGAGCCATTGGCGCCGGGCCTGAGGGAATCGCCGATGATGCCGGCGGAGGTGGAGGTCCTGCGGGCAGAGGAGGAATAGAGCACCTTCAGGGTATCGGGGCCGGCCACGCCGTCGGCCACCTGGCCGTTGCGGCGCTGGAAAGCCAGCACAGCCGCCTGGGTGGATACGTCGAACTTGCCGTTGGCGGTGCCGGTGAGATAACCCAGGGAGATCAGCCGCTGCTGCAGCTGCCTTACAGCGGTGCCGCTGCTGCCCTGCTGCAGATAGGTATGATGATCAAAGGCCGGGGTGGCGGTGGGCCGCCGGGTGGGCGTGCGCTTGGGCGTGGGGGTAACGGCGGGCCTGGCGGTGGCCCGGGCGGTGGCCAGGGCCTTCAGGGTGGCCGCGCCCACTTTGCCGTCCACCGTCAGCTTGTACTGCTTCTGGAACGCCTTCACGGCAGCTTCGGTGGCAGCGCCGAAATCGCCGTCCACAGAACCCTTATAGAAGCCCAGGCTCTTGAGCTTGCTCTGCACGTTGCGCACATCCGCCCCGCTGGAGCCCAGCTTCAGAGAGCCCTGCGGCGTGGGACTGGGCGCGGGGGTATACGGCAGGGGCGTCACGGTGGTGACGGTGATGCCGGGATTGATGTTGGTGCCCGATGTGCTGATGGGAGCGGGGGTGGCAATGGTCCAGGTGCTGGTATTGCTGGTAGGCAGCGCAACGGGGGTGTTGATCTGATCGATCACCACCGGGGTATTCTGCTGCACCACCGCCGTGGTTTCCGGCGCCGCGGTAGGCGCGGCAGTGATTTCAGGCTGATAGGTGGGGAAATTCAGCGTGTTGCCGGTATTGTTGTTGGCCGGCAGATCGCTGGGCGCCACGTAGCAGCCGGAGAGCACCAGCGGCAGTGCCAGGAGCAGCGCGGCCAGGGCCACCTTGATGAAACGGCGAGATTTCATGGGACATCCTTCCTTCCAAGCGGTGTGATACTGCGTCGGTCATCCTTTCATCTTATTAGACGAAGGAAAGACGGAATTTGTTTCACCCTTTGGCGATGAAACGAAAAAACTTGGCAATTCTGTTACAGCCGGTCCTTTCCCGCGTAATGCCAGGCCCGGAAGCCTTCTTTTTTCGCCGCCTCGGCGTTGACCAAGGTGTCGTCGATAAACAGCGTCTTTTCCGGCGTCAGGCAGAAGCGGTCCCGCAGGATGCGGAAGATTTGCGGATCGGGCTTTACGATCTTTTCCCGGGAGGACACCACCGCGCCCCGGATCTTTTCGGTGAGGAAAGGAAAACGGCGGCAGGTGAGGGAAAAGGAGGGCTCGGGGTAATTGGTCAGAGCGTAGAGGCGTTTGCCCATTGCGAGCAGATCATCCAGCTGATCGACCATGGGCATGGGCTCCAGCACCTCGTGGAAATGCAGCAGCACGTGGAGCACGGCGCCGGCTTCATTGGGCAGCCCGGCTTCCCTGGCGATCCTGGATGCGATTTCCTCGTTGCTGTCCGCCCCCAGGTCGAATTGCCCCCACAGATGCAGGGGGCCGAACATGACTTCGGTCAGCTTTCCGCGCACCTTTTCCGGCAGGAGCGTGGTCACGATTCTTTCATCAAAACGCAGCAGCACGTTGCCAATGTCGAACACGATGCTGTCGGCGTCTTTCAGCCTTTGATCCATGCAAGATACCTCCACCCGCATAGCATACCATAAATCTTTCCGAAATACAATCACTTTCCTGCCGTCACTTTCCGACATTTTACAAGAAAAATTTGCCGCGGGGGGTTGACAAGGGCTGAAAAGGGAATATAATATAGATGAAGGTCAAAGATAGTCAATTATCTTCCTTCCAAACAGACCATGACCCGAAACGGGAGGGATTGATATGAGCAACAACGCGTACACGCAAAAAACCATGGAAGCCATCCAGACGGCTCAGCGCCTGGCGTCGGAAAGGGGCCATCAGCAGCTGGAGCAAGCCCATTTGCTATACGCTCTTCTGGACGCGCCCCAGGGGCTGATCCCCCAGCTGCTGGGCAAAATGGGCGCAGACGCGCAGGGCTGCAAAGCCGCGGCGGAACAAGCGCTGCAAAAGCTGCCACAGGTGCGGGGATTGAGCCGGGAAGAAGGCAAGGTTTATATTTCCGCCGATCTGGACAAGGCGCTTCGCGCCGCCGCAGACGAGGCCCAGCGGATGAAGGATGAATACATCTCCGTGGAGCATGTGTTCCTGGCTTTGATCAAGACCGCCGATAAAGCATTGCAGGCCATTTTCAAGCAGAATAACGTGACCGAGGCGGCTTTCCTCAAGGCCCTGTCCGACACTCGCGGCGCGACCCGGGTGACCAGCGACAATCCGGAGGACACCTACGACGCCCTGGCCAAGTACGGCAGCGACCTGGTGGACATGGCGCGAAAAGGCAAATTGGACCCCGTGATCGGCCGGGACAGCGAGATCCGCGACGTGATCCGCATCCTCAGCCGGAAAACCAAGAATAATCCTGTTTTGATCGGCGAGCCCGGCGTGGGCAAAACCGCCATTGCCGAGGGTCTGGCCCTGCGCATCGTGCGGGGCGACGTGCCCGACAGCTTGAAGGACCGCACCGTGTTTTCCCTGGACATGGGCTCCCTGATCGCCGGGGCCAAATTCCGGGGCGAATTTGAAGAGCGGCTCAAGGCCGTGCTGGCGGAGATCAAAAAGAGCGATGGGCGCATCATCCTCTTCATTGATGAAATGCACACCATCGTGGGCGCCGGCAAGGCCGAGGGCAGCATGGACGCCGGCAACCTGCTCAAGCCCATGCTGGCCCGGGGCGAATTGCACTGCATCGGCGCTACCACCCTGGACGAATACCGCAAATACGTGGAAAAGGACGCCGCGCTGGAGCGCCGCTTCCAGCCCGTGATGGTGAACGAGCCCACGGTGGAGGATACCATTTCCATCCTGCGTGGCTTAAAAGAGCGCTACGAGGTGTTCCATGGCGTGAAGATCCAGGATGGCGCTTTGATCGCCGCGGCCACGCTGTCCAATCGTTACATTACCGACCGTTTCCTGCCCGACAAGGCCATCGACCTGGTGGACGAGGCCTGCGCCATGATCCGCACCGAAATGGATTCCATGCCGGCGGAAATGGACGAGGTGCGCCGCCGGATCATGCAGCACGAGATCGAGGAGGAAGCGCTGAAAAAGGAAACCGATCCATTGAGCCAGGAGAGGCTGTCCATCCTGCGCAAGGAGCTCTCCGATATGCGGGACCGCTACAATGAAATGCAGGCCCGTTGGGAAAACGAAAAGAACGACATCGGCAAGGTGCAGAAGCTAAGGGAAGAGATCGAGCAGGTGAACGCCCAGATCGAGCAGGCCAAGCGGAAGTACGATCTGACGAAGGCCGCCGAATTGCAGTACGGCCAGCTGCCCAGGCTGCAGGCGGAACTGGCTGAAGCGGAAAAGGAATCCCCGGCGGACAACACGCTGCTGCGCGACAGGGTGACCGATGAGGAAATCGCCCGGATCGTGGCCCGCTGGACCGGCATTCCGGTGAGCAAGCTGATGGAGGGCGAGCGCGAAAAGCTGCTGAGGCTGCCGGACGTGCTGCATCGCCGGGTGATCGGCCAGGACGAGGCTGTGGAATCGGTCAGCGAGGCCATCCTTCGCTCCCGCGCCGGCGTGGCGGATGAAAACAGGCCCATCGGTTCCTTCCTCTTCCTGGGCCCCACGGGCGTGGGCAAAACGGAGTTGGCCAAGACCCTGGCTGAAGCGCTCTTTGACGATGAAAAGAACCTGGTGCGCATCGATATGACCGAGTATATGGAGAAATTCTCCGTTTCCCGTCTGATCGGAGCGCCTCCGGGATACGTGGGCTACGAAGAGGGCGGCCAGCTCACCGAGGCCGTGCGGCGGCATCCCTATTCCGTGGTGCTCTTTGACGAAATGGAAAAGGCGCACCCCGACGTGTTCAACATCCTCCTGCAGATTCTGGACGACGGCCGCGTTACCGACAGCCAGGGCAGGACCGTGGATTTCCGCAATACCATCCTCATCATGACCAGCAACCTGGGCTCTGCCCAGATTCTGGAGGGCATCGACCGGGAAGGCCGCCTGTCCGACAGCGCCAAGAATCAGGTGCAGGCGCTGCTTCGCAGCCAGTTCCGGCCTGAATTCCTCAACCGGATCGACGATACCGTGATCTTTACGCCCCTGACCCGCGATCAGGTGCGCTCCATCGTGGACCTGCTGCTGGAGCGTTTGAAGGGACGGCTCAAGGATAAGCAGCTGTCCCTGCGCCTCACCGATCAGGCCTTCGACCGCCTCATGGACCTGGGCTACGATCCCGTCTATGGCGCGCGTCCCATGAAGCGCGTGCTCCAGGCCAAGGTGGAAACCCTGGTGGCCCGCAGGCTCATTGCCGGCGACATCCTGCCGGGGCAGACCATCGTCATCGGCGTGGGGGACGACGGGGAATTTACGGCGAGCGCTGAGTGAGTTTTTCTTGGAGGCCTCTGCGGCCTCCAAACCTCCGCACCAGGAGATTTCATCTCCTGGACCTCTCCCCGGCGAACAAGGGGATTGGGCGAACTGACTTGATCGCGCCTGAAGCTGAATAGGCTGCAAGCCAGCTCCCGGGCATAGGAAAAGCAGGTGATCCAGCCGAAAAATGAGCAAGCTCATTTTTCCGTCTGGCCGCCTGCTTTTCGCATGCGCTTCGCGCACGCCAGGCCGGCTTCGCCGGCCAGCCCGGGAGCGGTGGCTCATACTGTCAATGTATCTGCGGGAAGCTGCGCTGTTTCCCGATTTATGCTGCATCCGCGGGATGAGGGGTCCGGGGAGGCTTGCCGCCCCGGCAGGGTCCGGGACAGCGTCCCGCGAAACCCGGGAAGAAAAAATGCCGTGCTTTTGTGTTTACTTTCTTTCGCCGGTGTGCTATCATGCAGGGGATTCCAAAGAGAAACATTGGAGGCGCAGCATGGATCAGATTGCGGTGACGCTGGACGCGGTATGCCTGGCGGCCCGGATCATACTGGAAAGCGGCGGGGAAACCTACCGGGCGGAGGAAACGGTGGAAAGGATGTGCCGGGGGCTGAAGGTGCCGCAGGTGGACGTATTGGCGCTGCCCACCGGCCTGATGCTGACCCTGGAGCCCGAAGAAGGCAGCACCCTGACCCGCATCGTAAGGGTGCGCGAGCGGGGGATCAACCTGGAACGCATCGACCGGTGCAACGCCATATCCCGCCAGGTGGCTCAGGGAAGCATGGACGCCCAGGCGGCGCTGAACGCGCTGAAGGAAATCCACACGGAAAAGCCCTTTCGGCAGTGGGTGCTGGTGCCGGCCAGCGCCCTGGCAGCCGCGTTTTTCACGGTGATGCTGGGCGGCTTGTGGCAGGATTTTCTGGTGTCCTTTTTCTGCGGTATGGCGGTGCAGCTGATTTTGCCGCCCCTGCATAAGCACCGGGTGCCCACGCTGATTTCCAGCATGATGGCCGGCGCAGTGACCACGCTGCTGGCCATGGTAGGCACCCAGGTGCTCATGGACGTGCACGTGGAAACGGTGATCGCCGGGGCCATCATGCCGCTGCTGCCGGGCCTTGCCACCACCAACGCCATCCGGGATACCCTGCGGGGGGACCTGGTGTCCGGCGGGGCCAGGATCATCGAGGCCATGCTGTGCGCGGTCATGCTGGCCGCGGGTATCGGATTGATGCTGTCCATGTGGGGAGGGATGCGGCTGTGAGCGTATGGGTGCAATTGGCGGCGTGCTTTTGCGCCGCGCTGGCATTTTCGTTTCTGATGAACCAGCCCAAATCCACCATGCTGGTCAGCTCCGTGATCGCCACGGCGGGCTACGGCCTGTATCTGCTTCTGGATCGGAACGTGCTGGCCTATTTCCTGGCCACGGTGCTGATCGGGCTGAGCTGCGAACTGTGCGCCCGGATGATGAAGCGCACCGCCACGCTGTTTTTCACCAGCGCCATCGTGCCGCTGGTGCCCGGCGTGGGCCTGTACAACACCATGCGCTACGTGGTGGACGGGGAATACAATCAGGCGGTGTCCACCGGGGTGTTTACGCTGCTGGCCATCTGCGGCATCGCCCTGGCGGTGACCATCACGTCGGTATTGTTCTCCGCCTTTGCCGTCAGGAAAAAGGGAAAGAACCCATGAGCGCCTATCGGCTGTACATTGCGTCCATCGAGGCAGATGAAGTGGAGCGGGCGCTGTGCTGCGATCCCGCGTTTTTCATTGTGGGCAGCGGCAGCGACGGAAGCGCGCTGGACGAAATCCTTGGGCTGTGTCCCGACGCGGTGGTCATGGACTGCGTGCTTTCCGGCGCGGATGGGCAGGAGATGCTGCGGCAGATCGGCGAAACCATGCCCGCGCCGCCCCGGGCGCTGCTTTTGCGGCGGACGGATATGCCTGTGCTGCCGGTGGACGGGGTGTGCGATTATCCCTGCAGCGGCGGCGCGCTTCGCCAGGCCGCCCTGGCCGCCGCGGAACAGCCATTGCCCATGCTGGCCCGGGATTGCGCGCTGGTCCGATTGGGCTTTGCCCAGAGCTACGCCCGGCGGCTTGGCGTCGATGAAAAACTGAAGGGCTTTCAGTACGTGACCCATGGCGCTGCGGCCCTGTGCTGCGCGCCGCAGCTGGGCGAGAGCATGAAGCAGGGAATGTACCCATATCTTGCCCATCAATTCGGCGTTACCCCGGCGTCGGTGGAAAAAGCGGTGCGCACCGCCATCGAAAGCACCTGGCTCAAGGGCAGCCTGGAGGAAATCCAAGCGCTCTTCGGCCTGACGGTGGACCCCGAAAGGGGCAAGCCCACCAACGGAGAATGCCTCACGCTGCTGGCCGAGCACGTGCGGCGGGATATGAAGAAATACCTGATGGATCAGAAAAGATAAAGGAGCCTGAATGATGCGGGCTTCTTTTTTTGCACGCGCCCTTGATTCCGGCATAGGATGAAACCGAAACCAGGAAAGGGGAGGATACCATGTCGGAAATGAACGGGAACGCGCAAAACTGTGCCTATCGCTACACCGTAAAACGAGGCGACAGCTTTTATCTGATCGCCCATCGCACCGGAGTGAACCTGAGGGATCTGCTGGAGGCCAACCCCGCCATTCCGCCGGCCAGGCTGACGGTGGGCGATGTGCTGTGCATCCCATACGGCCAGGAGGTGCAGACCCCGGCCTGCGAGCAGCAGGAGAATACATCCGGCACTCCGGCACCCTCGGTGCCCGTGCCGTCCTGTCCGCCCAACCGGCGCACCGTGGTGCAGGACAATCAAAGCGCGGCGGACCTGATGCTGCAATACGGCCTGAGCTACCACACCCTGCAGACCGCCAATCCCGGGAAGGACCTGGAGGAATTGCACGGCGGCGACATCCTGTGCATCCCCGAGGAAAACGCACCCTGCGCCGTGCCTGCCACCGAAACCCTGGCGGCTGGGGACACCCTGGCCAGCGTGGCGCAAAAGCACAATCTGCCCATGGCGGCGCTGCTTCGGGCCAATCCCTGCCTGGCCCCGGGCGATTTCAAGGAAGGCGCTGTTATCCGGTTGCCAGAATAATGGAGAAGAAACCATAAGGGCCTCCGCGGCCCTTATGATCCTGCGGCAAGGGCTTTCGCCCTTGCATCCCACCCAGGCGAACCGGCCTGGATGAAAAAAACAAACAAATTGCGCCTGTAGCTTTACAAACGCAAAGAAAGCTTCCGGGCAAAGAAAAAGCCGGGGATCAGCCCAAAAACGAATGAATTCGTTTTCGGATCTGTCCCTCGGCTTTTTGCTGTGCGCTTGCGCACAGCCTGCGCGGCTTTGCCGCGCTGCCCGGAAGCGGCGGGCTGCGGCATCCAAGCCTCTGCGGGAAGCTGCTTGTTACTCAATGGATGCAGCATCCGCTACTGGCGGGTCCAGGGTGGGACCCCCACCCTGGTGGGAGCTCGAGGGCAAAGCCCTCGAATGCTCTGCTTCATCAATGTAAAACTCCAGATAGCGGCGGTACACGGTGAAGCCCTCGGCTTCGTAAAACGCCAGGGCGTCGTTGAAGGCCCACACGTCCAATTCGATCCGGGGGAAGTCCTTTTCCCGGGCGTCGGCTTTGACAAAATCCATCAGGCGCTGGCCAACGCCCGAGCGGCGAAAGCGCTGATCCACGCAGATTTCGGCAATATGGACAAACCGGCGGGCCAGATTGTAGGGGGATTCGGGGCGGTCGATATAATCCACCAGCACCATGCCGGCGATCCGGCCGTCTATTTCCTCCACGGCAGCGTAGCCGTTTTCCTGATTCAGATACATATCCGCGTGATCCTGCAATTCCGGGCCGAAGCCGGGCTTGAAGATGTCCGGGCGGCCCTGCACATGCAGATCGTTTACCTGACGCCTGAGGGCGTTCACGTTGTCCTTGTCCAGCATAGTTGCCAATCGCATCATGTTGCTTCCTCCTCGGGCCAGGGGTAAAAAAGCTCGTCCATCTCCAGCCAATCGGCCTTGGCGTCGGTAAGGGCGGCGATTTTTTGCGTCACCTCGTCCATGTCCTCTTGCCGGATCAGCAGCGTTGCTTCCACCGAAGCGGCGAATTCCGTTTTTTCCAGGATCACCGGCAGGCTTTTCAGATTGTGGTTCACCCGGTCCCACAGGGGATAGGGCACGTCCAGCAGGATCCTTTTGGACGGGATCATCCGCACCACCTGCGCGGCGTTCAGGGCGATGGCGCAGCCCTTGGCGTAGGCCCTGACCAAGCCGCCGGCCCCCAGCAGCACCCCGCCGAAATAGCGGGTCACCACCACGCAGCAATTCACCACGCCCCGGCTTTTGAGCACCTCCATCATGGGCAGCCCCGCGGTGCCGCCGGGCTCGCCGTCGTCGGAATAGCGCATGATGCCGGCGTTTTCGCCGATCACATAGGCGTAGCAGTTATGGGTGGCATCCTTATGCTTTTCCCGGATTTTCCGCAGGAAAGCCAGCGCCTCCTCCTCGGTCTGGCAGGGGGAAGCGTAGCCGATGAAGCGGCTTTTGTTCACGATGAACTCATCCTGCGCCGCTTGTTTCAAGGTTTTGTAATCGCCGGGCATACGCCGTCCTCCTTTCCGGGATTGAAATAAACGCCTTATTCCGCCGCTTCCGCGCCAAGCAGGCCCAATTCGCCGACATGCTCCTTCATGCCCTGAATGCAGATGGCGGCCACATCCTGAATGTCCATGCCCAGCATTTCGCAGCCCTTGAGCACCAGCGCCCGGTCGCATTTGGCGGCGAAGCGCTTGTCCTTGAATTTCTTCATGAAGCTCTTCACCTCCAGATCGGTGATGCCCAAAGGCCGCATCCGGGCCGCGGCCTGGATGATGCCGGTCAGCTCGTCCACCGTGAACAGGGACTTTTCCATCAGCGTTTTAGGCTCCACGTCGGTGCAAATGCTCCAGCCGTGAGACAGAATGGCCCGCACGTCGCTTTCGTCTACGCCGGCGGCCTCCAGCGGCTCTTTGGTGTGCTGAAGATGCTCATCCGGATATTTTTCATAATCATAATCGTGCAGGATGCCGATGGCCTGCCAATGCTCCTCGTCCTCGCCGAAATGCTTCGCCATCGCGCCCATGGCATAGGCCACGTTCAGGGCGTGGATCAGCAGGTGTTCTTCCGTTACCATGGTTCCGTTCAATTCCTTGGCGCGTTCAACGGTCAGCTTCATGGGGGTTCCTTTCTTTTTGCTTGAGCCTTTTCATTGCGGGATACAAGCCGGGGGAACCCAAGGCGGGTCCCCCCGAAATCTTCCGTTACTTGAGGATCACCCGGCAGTAGTTCTTCTTGCCCTTGCGCAGCAGGATGCCGTCGGCGCCAAACATATCGGCGGAAAGGGTAAGATTCACGTCGGTCACCTTGCTGTCGTTCATCATCACGGCGTTCTGCTGGATCTGCTTGCGGGCGTCGCCGTTGGAGGTGCACAGGCCGCAGAGATTGAGCAGGGTGGTGAGGCGGCAATCCTGCTCCATCTGCGCCTGGGTCCACTCAAAGGTGGGCACGTTGGCGCCGCCGGCTCCGCCGCCAAAGAGGGCCGCGGCGGCCTGCTGGGCCTTCTGGGCCTCCTCTTCGCCGTGCACCAGCTTGGTGCACTCGAAGGCCAGCACCTTCTTGGCCTCGTTGATCTGGCTGCCCTCCAATTTGCTCAGGCGCTTTACCTCGTCCATGGGCAGGAAGGTCAGCAGGCTCAGGCACTTTTCCACGTCGGCGTCGTCCACGTTGCGCCAGTACTGGTAGAAATCATAGGGGCTGCACAGACCGGCGTCCAGCCACAGGGCGCCCTTTTCCGTTTTGCCCATCTTCTTGCCCTCGTGGTTCATGAGCAGCTTGAAGGTGCAGGCGTAGGCCTTGCCGTCCTTGTGCTCTTCTTCCTTGAACTGCATCCGGCGGATCAGGTCGGCCCCGGCCAGCATGTTGCTCCACTGGTCGTCGCCGCCCATCTGCAGCCGGCAGTCGTACTTTTTGTACAGCTGCAGGAAATCGTAGCTCTGCATGAGCATGTAGTTGAATTCCAGGAAGGTGAGGCCCCGCTCCAGCCGCTGCTTGTAGCATTCGGCGGTGAGCATGCGGTTGACGGAGAACATGGCGCCCACGTCCCGCAGGAAATCCATGTAGCCCAGGGACCTGAGCCAGTCGGCGTTGTTCACGATGAAGGCCTTGCCATCGCCAAATTCAATAAAGCGCTCCATCTGCTTTTTGATGCAGGAAACGTTGTGGTCGATGGTTTCCACGGTCATCATTTTGCGCATATCGGTTTTGCCGCTGGGGTCGCCGATCATGGCGGTGCCGCCGCCGACCAAAGCGATCGGGATATGCCCGGCGCGCTGCATGTGGGCCATGGCGATGATGGGGATGAAGTGGCCGAAATGCAGGGAAGTGGCGGTGGGATCAAAGCCCACATAGAAGGTGGTGGGTTCCTTTTCCAGCTGCTTGTACAGCTCGTCCTCGTAGGTGATCTGGGCCAGGAATCCCCGCTCCCGCAGGGTGTCGAGTACGTTTTGCATAGGAAATACCTCCAATTATTTTATATTTATATAGGTGGTGGAATTCGGAGAGTGGAATTTGGAGAGTGGAGATAAAAGTGCTGAGTGAGGAGTTTGGAGTGTGGAGTTAAGAATACTGAGTTGGAGTCTGGAATTGAGAATGCTGAGTTTTTATGAAGTATAATTCACTCCACTCTCCACTCTCCACCCTTAAATCCATACTCTTTCTTACGCTTTCACGGAAGAAAAGACCTGATTGAGCTTCTCCATCCCCGCCTTGATCTGCTCTACGCTGGACATGGAGAAGTTCAGCCGGAAGGTGTTTTCGTGGCCGCCGAAGGGATAGAAGTGGGTGCCGGGCACATAGGCCACGCCCTTGTCCACGCACTGCATGAGCAAGTCCGCCGCGTTCATGCCCTCCTCCAATTCGGCGAAGATGAACAAGCCGCCCTGGGGCCTGGTATATCGGGCCACGCCGCCGCACTTGGCAAGCAAGCCCAGCATGGTGTTCATCTGCTCTGCGTAGCTGCGGCAGATGCGCTCCACGTGAGGCGCAAGCAGGCCCCGGCGCAGGTATTCGTCCACGATGGCTTGATTCAGGTTGGCGGTATGCACGTCGCTGCTCTGCTTGCCGATGATGCATTTGCGCAGCAGCGTTTTGTTGGCCGCCAGGAAGCCCACGCGCAGGCCGGGGGAGATGACCTTGGAAAAGCTGCCCATGAAGGCCACCCAGCCCTCGGTGTCGAATGATTTAATGGAGGGAAGCTCCTCCCCGGCGTAGCGCAGATCGCGGTAGGGATCGTCCTCCGCCACCACAACGCCGTACTTGGCGGCCAGCTCGGCGATCTTTTTGCGCCGGGGCAGGCTCAAGGTGCGGCCGGTGGGATTCTGGAAGGTGGGGATCACGTAGAAGAGCTTGGGATGCTCACGCTTGAACACCTCTTCCAGCTCGTCCACCTTCACGCCGTCCTCGTCGCTGTCCACGGGCACCAATTCCGCCTGGTAAAGGCGGATGGCCTGCATATTGCCCAGGAACGTGGGGTTTTCCACTACTACCTTGTCGCCCGGATCGATCAGCGCCTTGCAAAGCAAATCCATGGCTTGGGTGGAGCCGGTGACCGGCAGGATCTCCTCCGGCGCGCAGGAAAAGGAAAAGCGGTCCTTCAAATAGGGAGCCAGGCTTTCCCGTAGCGGCGCGTAGCCTTCCGTGGCGCCGTACTGCAAAAGGGTTTTGCCCTTGGTCAGCAGCAATTCCCTGGCCAATTCCGCGCACTGCTCGTCCGGCAGGGCGGAGGCAGCAGGATTGCCGCCGGCAAAGGAAATCATGCCCGGCACGGCCAGCAGCTTAAAGATTTCCCGGATGGCGCTGCCGGAAATGCCGTCGAAGCGATGGGCGAAGCGGATAGAATCGGTGGTCATGAGAAAGCCCCCCTTTTAGAGTGTGGAGTTTGGAGAGTGGAGAGTGGAGAGTGGAGAGTGGAGAGTGGAGAGTGAAGAGTGGAGAGTGGAGAGTGAAGAGTGGAGATGGGTGTTTGGAGGTAGGAGGAGTGAAAACACAACTATTATTCACTCCACACTCCACGCTCCACACTTTAATCTCGCTTCTGCCTTCCGCTCTCTCAAAAAAAGTCCGCCTCCCATGGGGGAAGGCGGAGAAAACGCGGTACCACTTCCGTTCGGCTCTTTCCCTGGGGGAAAAAGCCCTCGTATGCGCTGTATCCGGCGCGCCGGCGGCCGCCTACGCAGAACAAAATCGTTCCTTCGGAGCCGGGCTCGGGGAGGTAATTCGTGCTGGATGCCGCCGCTTCCTCGCACCGCCCGGAAGCTCTCTTGAGGCCCAATCATCCATCCTACTGGCATCCCGTCAAAGCCTTACCGGCATTATAATGAAAGCGGGGAGAATTGTCAAGGTCAAAATTCTGCGCCTGGCAAAGGACGGGCCATGGTTGAACAATCATGGAAGATATGGTATAATTGCTTCAGATTGCGACATTTCCCTTGCCAAGGAGGAAATATTGATGATGAACAAGCGTTATTTGGTGGCCCTGGACCAGGGCACCACCAGCAGCCGGGCCGTGGTGTTTACCCTGGAGGGGCACATGATCGCCTCGGCCAATCAGGAGTTTCCCCAGCATTATCCCCATCCCGGCTGGGTGGAGCACGACCCGGCGGACATCCTGTCCTCCCAGATCGAATCGCTGCGCGCCGCGGTGCGCAAGGCGGAGATCGACCCGGAGGAGATCGCCGCCATCGGCATCACCAACCAGCGGGAAACCACCTTCCTGTGGGAAAGGGATACCGGCGCGTGCCTGCACAATGCCATCGTGTGGCAGTGCCGCCGCACGGCGCCGCTGGTGGATGAAATCATGGCCATGGGCTGGGGCCCGGCCATCAAGGAAAAAACCGGGCTGGTGGCCGACGCGTATTTTTCCGGCACCAAGATCAAATGGCTCCTGGATGAATTGAACCTGCGGGACAGGGCCAGGAAGGGCGAAATCTGCTTTGGCACGGTGGATTCCTTCCTGGCGTGGCATCTGGTGGAGGGCCATCCCCATGTGACCGACGCCACCAACGCGGGCCGCACCATGCTCTTTAACCTGCACACCCAGGATTGGGACGAGGAACTGCTGGACATGCTGGACATTCCCCGTGCCATCCTGCCCCGGGTGGTGGACACGGCCCAGGTGATCGGGTATCTGCGGGAGGACCTGCTGGGCGTCAAAATCCCCGTGGCGGCGCTGGTGGGCGACCAGCACGCGGCGCTGTTCGGCCAGGCGTGCTTCCACCAGGGCGACGTGAAAAACACCTATGGCACCGGCTGCTTTATGCTGATGAACGCGGGGGAGGAATTCCGCCTGAGCCAGAGCGGCCTGCTCACTACCATGGCATGGCGGCTGAATGGCAAGCCCACTTACGCCTTCGAGGGCAGCGTGTTCATGGGCGGCGCGGCCATCCAGTGGCTGCGGGACGAAATGAAGCTGATCTCCTCCGCCAAGGAAAGCGAAGCGGTGGCCGCCGCGGTGCCGGATACCGGCGGGGTATATCTGGTGCCGGCGTTCACGGGCCTGGGCGCGCCCTATTGGAATATGTACACCCGGGGCACCCTGGTCGGCATGACCCGGGGCACAGGGCGGGCCCACATCGTCCGGGCCGCGCTGGAATCCATCGCTTTCCAGAGCCGGGACCTTTTTGCCGCCATGGCGCAGGACTGCGGCGCGCAGCCTTCGGCCCTTCGGGTGGACGGCGGCGCCAGCGCCAATGGGCTGCTGATGCAATTGCAATCCGATCTGCTGAACGTGCCGGTGCAGCGCCCGGCGGTATTGGAAACCACCGCCCTGGGCGCGGCGCTGCTGGCGGGATTGGCCGTGGGCATCTATCATGATCTTTCCGAAACCGCCCAGGGCTGGCACGTGGCCGACACCTTCACCCCGCGCATGCTCAAGGGCGAACGCGAGGATAAGCTGCGCGGCTGGCGGCGGGCCGTAGACGCGGCGCTGTACTGGGCGAAGCAAAAATGAAAGAATAGAGTTGTATTATCAGGAGGAGAAAATGAAAAAGACTGTTTCTTTGTTAATAATTCTACTATTCTTTTTGACATTTCTTGCGCTTTGGCTGTTATTGGAAATTATTCATAGAAAGAAACAATTAACTTTTTAATCAATAGGGTATTGACGAAAAAAAAAGTGCACTATATAATACAAACGAACTGAATACCTTATCCAGAGCGGCTGAGGGACTGGCCCGATGAAGCCCGGCAACCGGCGGAAACGCAAGGTGCCAATTCCAGCAGCGTGGGCTCCACGCTGGCAGATAAGGCGCAACCACAAGATGTATTTCTTGCCGCTTGTCTGCGTGACAGGCGGTTTTCATTTGCGGCCCGGACGGTATTCATTCAGAAAAAGAAAAGGAGAGAAAAAGAATGCGCACCCTGTTTACCTCTGAATCCGTTACCGAAGGGCATCCCGACAAAATCTGCGACCAGATTTCAGACGCCGTATTGGACGAATTGCTCCGGCAGGACCCTGATTCCCGGGTCGCCTGCGAAACCTGCGCCACCACCGGCCTCATCCTGGTGATGGGGGAGATCACCACCCGAGGCTACGTGCCCATCGCCGACATCGTGCGCCGCGTGGTGAACGAAATCGGCTACGACCGGGCCAAGAAGGGCTTTGACGGCGAATCCTGCGCCGTGCTCACCGCGGTGCACGATCAGTCCCCCGACATTGCCCAGGGCGTGGATGCCGCGCTGGAAACCCGCCACGAGGCCGAAAACGAAACCGGCGCCGGCGATCAGGGCATGATGTTCGGCTTTGCCTGCGACGAAACCCCGGAAATGATGCCCATGCCCATTGCCCTGGCCCATCGGCTCACGCGGCGGATGGCCTTCGTGCGCAAAAACGGCATCTGCCCCTGGATGCGCCCCGACGGCAAAAGCCAGGTAACGGTGGCGTATGAGGACGGAAAACCCGTGGCGGTGGATACCATTGTGATCTCCACCCAGCATGACGACGCCGTGAGCCAGGAGGAAATCCGGGAGGCGATGCTCCGGGACGTGATCCGGCAGGTGATCCCCGCGGAGCTTTTGACCGACGAAACCAAGTATTTCATCAACCCCACCGGCCGCTTCGTGGTGGGTGGCCCCGCGGGGGATTCCGGCCTCACCGGGCGCAAGATCATCGTGGACACCTACGGTGGCTACGCGCCCCACGGCGGCGGCGCTTTCTCGGGCAAGGACCCCACCAAGGTGGACCGTTCCGCCGCCTATGCGGCCCGGCACGCCGCCAAGAACGTGGTGGCCGCCGGATTGGCCCGTCAGTGCGAGATCGCTTTGGCCTACGCCATCGGCGTGGCCAAGCCCGTGTCCTTCCAGGTGAACACCCGGGGCACCGGCGTGATCCCGGACGCGGATATTGCCAAGCTGGTGGAGCAGGTGTTCGATATGCGGCCCGACGCCATCATCCGCAGGCTGGACCTGCGCCGGCCCATTTACCGCCAGACCGCTGCCTACGGCCACTTTGGCCGCACCGACGTGGACCTGCCCTGGGAGCACCTGGACCAGGTGGACGCGCTGAAACAGGCATGGAAGAAACTGTAATTGTTACAGAATTACGCTCTTCGGTGTGCTTTTTGCCTGCCGGAGAGCGTTTTTTGTGCTTTGAAACGGTATAAAACGGGCCGAGAACCAAATAATTACCGCATTTTTGAAGAAAATAATAAAAAAATTAAAAAAATATTACAAAAATGCGTGCATTTTATGAAAAGATGTGTTATACTCTATTTACCAGGCGGCTGGAAAGAGAATGAACCGCCGGGGAGGGGTTTAACAGATGCTGACCAAAACCGAGACGATGAGCTATTCCGCGGCGGCGAAAGAGAAGCTGCGCCTGACGCCGGGCATGCGCGCCTGCGCCAGCTGGGCCGCGCTGGAGGAACATGATAAAGTTTTGGATATGGCCTGCGGCAGCGGCGCGCTGCTTTATCATCTGGATGAAAAGATGCGCCTGACGCTGTGCGGCATGTGCGCCAGCGCCGATCAGGCCCGGGTGATTTCCGAGCAGCTGGGCGGGGCCGACGTGATGGCCGCCAGGATGGAGGATATTCCCTGGCGGGACGATACCTTCCACGTGGTGATGCTGCCCTCCGCCATGCGGGGCGAGCCCCGGCGGGTGCTGGAGGAAGCGCTGCGGGTGCTCCACGCCGGCGGGCAGTTTGTAATGTCCTCTCCGCTGTTTTCTTTCCGGGGCGAAGGGGAATTGAGCCGCAAGGAGATCCTGCGCCTGATGCAGGAGGTGGGCTTTCAGGATGTATCCTTCCGGGCCACCGGGTTTTACGGCGCGATCATCGGCTGGAAAAAGAGCCTGATCGACCAGCAATAAATCATGATTTGACGCAAAAAGCCGCGGAGCAAAATCCCGCGGCTTTATTATTTCCTTTCATATTACGCTGGATCACAGCACGATGTCGCCGATGCCGAAGCCCTTGGGCATGGGCTCTTCTTTAAGGAAGGGAAGAGAATTATCCCGCAGCGTGGGCAGGAAGTAAGCGTAGGGGATGCGGCTGAATTCGCAGCCGTAGCTGCTTTGGCCAAACCAGCCGCCTTCCTTGGCTTTGAGGTTCAGATCCCTTGCGAACTTGGTGCGGTTGCAGCAGTCGTGCACCAGGATGGGCCAATGCTCCGTCGCCGCGTCCTTCATCATGCGCAGGCTGATTTCCCGGCTGAAAATGGGGGACACGTAGCCCTGGCGGCACCAGTAAAGGCTTTCCCCGGCGTAGTTGTCGATGTTGTTTTCGTTCAAATGCAATTCGGCGCAGTTCATGAAGCGGATGCCGGTGGCAAGGATTTTGTCCTTCTTGCGGTGGAAGGCTTCGTAAAATTCCGGGGTCATGGGGGTTTCGATACCGACCGCCGGGAAATACTCCGCGGCAATGGCCATGCTGTCGATCACCCGGTCGGCGCAGCCTGAAGCCCCCAGGTTGAAGCGCAATTCGTCCAGCCCCGCATCTGCCAGGGCCCGCAGGTTTTCCCTGGTGGCGTTCAGGCCGTTGGTGTACATGTGCTGGTGGATGCCGTTTTCGTGGAAAACGCGGATGACGCCGTAATACTTTTCGATCTCCATGAAGGGCTCCAGGTACACGTAGGAAATGCCCGTGGGCTTTTTGTGGATGGACAGAAGCAGGGGAATGTCTTCCTCGTAGAACTTGGTGCCGCCGATTTCCCACATGCCTTCGCCCACCGGCGGCTGCTGATCCAGCGCGCCGTAATCGTAGCAGAAGGGGCAGGCGGCGTTGCAGCGGTTGGTTTTGCGCACGGCGCTGAGGCCCGTGCCCAGCAGGCAGCTTTTGCAGCCCCGGGGGAAAAGGCTGTCGCCGCCCACGTAAAAGGTGCGCCCGGCCAGGGACTTAAGCCCCGGGATTTCGGAGAGCATTTTTTCATGCCGGGCGGAAACCGCCTGCTCGATCTGATAGAAAACGGACAGGGCGATCTCCATTTGCCCGGGCATCAGTTCCTCATCCTCCGGGAGATCGGCGAAAAACTCAAACCAGGTCAATGCGTCTTTCTTGGAAATCAGCATGGCTTTCCCTCCGGTGTCAAATGTATTGCGCCGCGTCGGATAGGCGGGCGATCTCCCGGCAGGAGCCGGGGAGCGCAGCGGGTCTTTCGGGCCAGCCGGTGAAGATGAACAGGCTGTCGATGCCCGCGTTGGCGGCGCCCTGGCAATCGGCTGCGGGGTCGTTGCCGAGCATCACGGTATCTTCTGGCGGCAGACGAAGCTCCTCCTTCAGCAGACCGAAAAACGCGGGAGACGGCTTTCTCGCGCCCCATTCGCTGGACAAAAGAATGCGGTCGAAATGCTTTTCCAGCCCAAGGAGGCGGATTTCCGGCCAGGTGAAGGATGCCTGGGCGTTGGAAAGCAGGTACACACCTTTGCCGGCCTGCTTTAAGGTGCGCAAAAGCGGCAGCGCGTCCGGGAACAGCTTCAACCGCTTGATGGAAAGGACCCGGAACAGGCGGCACACATCCTCGATTTCCTCCGCCGCAGCGTCCATGCCCTTCATGCGGTACAAATCCCGGAACACCATTCGGATTTCCGGCTCGCCGGGGCCTTCTTTGCCCCTGGCTGCCAGCGCCTGATCGGCCGCATATTGATACAGGCCGCACAGGCGAAGGTATTGCTCCCTCAGATCCGCCGCTTCAAAGGCCGCGCCCCGGAAGCACAGGAACAGGGCCAGTTTTTCCCATAATGCCGGCTCGTCCTCTTCGGTGTGAATATCCGCCAGGGTGCCGTACAGATCAAACACGAAATGCTGATACCGCTTTTGCATACTTGCTCCTTTGAATGGCATAATCCAATTATACCATCGAAACGCCCCAAGCGCAAGGAAAGGGAAGCGCCGGGCCGCAGTTTTTTCTTGCGCGGAAAAGGATAAAATGGTATAATAAAGCATCTTGTGAACCAAACAATCTGTTGAGGAGGGACCCCATATGAGCGACGTTCAAAAGACGCCCGGCACAGGCGGAGACCGGTATGTACCCATGTCTGAACGCACAGGCGCGGCATCCACGGTTTATTTTACCCGGGATTTGTCCGCCGACGGCCTCAAAAAGCTGTATGAGCGGGTCAACGCGCATATTGACGGCAAGGTGGCCGTGAAACTGCATACCGGCGAACAGCACGGGCCCAACATCATTCCCCGGGATTGGGTGAAGGAATTGATGGAGGCCGATCTGCCCGGGGCCACGATCGTGGAAACCAACACCTATTACGAAGGCGACCGGGACACCACCGAAAAGCACCTGGAAACCATCCGCGTCAACGGCTGGACTTTTTGCCCCGTGGATATTACCGACGCCGAGGGCACCGCGCTGCTGCCGGTCAAGGGCGGCAAATGGTTCAAGGAAATGAGCGTGGGCAAGAACCTGCTCAATTATGATTCCCTGGTGGTGCTCACGCATTTTAAGGGCCACACCATGGGCGGCTTTGGCGGCAGCAACAAGAACATCGGCATCGGCTGCGCCGACGGCAAAAACGGCAAGGCCTGGATCCACACCAAAGCCGGAGCCGCCATGCCCGATGAAATGTGGTCCATCGCCGAGGAAGAACTGATGGAGCGCATGGCCGAATCCACCAAGGCCACGGTGGATCATTTCGGCGAAAAGATCACCTTTGTCAACGTAATGCGCAACATGTCCGTCAGCTGCGACTGCGAAGGCTGCGCCGCGGAAAAGGTGGTCACTCCTAATGTGGGTATCCTGGCCTCCCGGGATATCCTGGCGCTGGATCAGGCCTGCGTGGACCTGATCTGGGCCCTGAGCCCCGAGGACGGCGACACCCTGCGGGAGCGCATCGTGAGCCGGCATGGCCTGAGGCAATTGTCCTACATGAAGGAGCTTGGCATGGGCAACGACCGCTATACCCTGATCGACACCGATCACGGCGACGCCGCCATCCAGCCCAAGGACGCCGTGGAAGGCGTGGTGCCCTTTGTGGAGCTGCCCGAAACCGCCATGCGCCGGGCCCAGGCACTGGCCGCGATGGAAGCGGCAGCCCAGAAAGAATAACCGTTATCAAGCATAACGCCCTCTTGGCCTGTTCGGCAAGGAGGGCGTTTCATGCTGTCAAAAAACCCCGGAATAGCTCGAAAGGGCCGCAGCCCTTTCGACTTTCATCCGCATCCGCCGGCTTTGCCGGCGGGAGGAGCAAATGAAATTTGCTTCCGCTATCAATTTGCGGCCGTAAAATGAGGCAATTCATTGCCCATTTTACAGCAAATTGATGGATCGAATGAAAGAACAGCTTGCTGCTCTTTCATTCGCAGGTTGTCGAAAATTCTTTTTAGACAACCTGAAACGCCCTCTTGGCCTGTTCGGCAAGGAGGGCGTTTTCGTATGCTTTTTGCTTTGTCAGCTCCTGGCCCTGTGCTCGCAGTACAGGCAGCGGAAGCGCTGCTGATCGCCGGTGCCGGCCAGGAAGAACGCCGGCTCCAATTCCTGTTCGGTGCGGGTGATGCAGCGGGGATTTCGGCAGGAGAGATGATGGAACAATTCCCTTTGCGGCTTTTCCTCAAAGGGCTCCCGCAGGAGCTTGAGGATCAGCGCCATGCGCATGTATTTGCCGTTGCGCACCTGCTTGAAATAGCAGGCCCGGGGGTCCTGGTCGATGGCAACGCTGATTTCGTTCACCCGGGGCAGGGGATGGAGCACGCACATATCCTCCCTGGCCAGCTTCATTTTTTCAGTGGTCAGGATGTAGCTGTCCTTGAGGGCGTCGTAGAGCGCCGGGTCGTCAAAGCGCTCCCGCTGGATGCGGGTCATGTAGAGGATATCCAGGTGAGGCAGCGCCCCTTCCAAAGAAGCGGTTTCCTCAAAGGGCACCTTCGCTTCCCGGAGAGCCCCGGTGACGTAGCCCGGCACCTTCAATTCCTCCGGGGAAATCATCACGAATTTCACGTTTTCATACCGGCTCAGCGCGCCGATCAGGCTGTGCACAGTGCGGCCGTATTTCAAATCGCCGCACACGCCCACCGTCAGATTGGCAAAGCCGCCTTTTTCCCGGTAGATGGTCAGCAGGTCCGCCAGGGTCTGCGTGGGATGGCAGTGGCCGCCGTCGCCGGCGTTGATCACCGGGATGGAGGCGTTCCCTGCCGCCACCAGCGCGGCCCCTTCCTGGGGATGGCGCAGGGCGATGATGTCGGCGTAGCAGCTGACGGTCTTGGCCGTGTCGGCCACGCTTTCACCCTTGGCCACCGAGGATGCTCCGGCCCCCGTTACCGACAGCACGTGGCCGCCCAGCTCGTACATGGCCGCCTCAAAGGACAGCCGGGTCCGCGTGGACGGCTCGAAAAACAGGGTGGCCAGCTTTTTTCCTTCGCATTTGCGGCTGTATGCTTCGGGGTTTTCGATGATGTCCACCGCCGTGGCGATCAATTCGTCGATTTCCCGGTTGCTCAGATCCAGAATATCAATGATGCTTCGCATATTATTTGATCCAGCTTTCATCGGAAGGATTGTCACGGAAGGCGATCAGGCGCTTCACGTCTTCGGGCTTGATGTAGCCCTCCTCCGCGGCCACCTGGGCCACGGTATCAAAATTGGTGAGGGAGAAGTTGACCACGTTGGCCTGAGCCAAGCGCTCCAGGCCCTTTTTCATGCCGTAGGTGAAAATGGACACGATGCCCAGCACCTCCGCGCCGGCGTCCCTGAGCACGTCCACCACTTCGATCACGCTGCCGCCGGTGGAGATCAGGTCCTCCACCACCACCACCTTTTGCCCTTTTTCCAGCTTGCCCTCGATTTGGTTTTGCCTGCCGTGATCCTTGGCGCCGGAGCGGACGTAGCCCATGGGCAGGTTCATCAGGTGCGCCGTGATGGCGGCGTGGGCAATGCCGGCAGTGGAGGTGCCCATCAGCACTTCAGCTTGGGGAAAATGGGCCTTGATCAGAGAAAACAAACCGTTTTCCACGTCATTTCTCACTTCCGGCGCCGTCAGCGTCAGCCGATTGTCGCAGTAAACGGGGCTTTTGATGCCGCTGGCCCAGGTGAAGGGCTGGTCCGGCCGAAAGAAAACGGCGTGGATCTTCAGCAGGTCTCTGGCGATCAGTTTGTCCATGGCGGTTTCTCCTTTTGAAATAATGATCGTTGGTATTATATCATGGGAAGCGGCAAATGTCATTACAGAATTCGCGGATAATTGCGGGTTTTTGAACATCCTCGTGATTCTGCCCGTGTTGAAGGCGCGGACGAGGGAAGATTGGGCGGCTGCATAAGGCCGCGAATAAAGGTTGCTTCCGTCACAATGAAGAGCATTGGCCGGTTTGGCAATTTCCGGAAGAAAGAGAAAGCGGAAAAGCGCATAAAACCGGCCGGGCATCAGGATTTGGACGATCATATTCTTGACTTGCAATGGTAAAAAATAGAAATACAGCTCATAATTGCCATTATATACCATAAAAACAGACCGGATTCTTGCAATGAATTGCGGAATATTTCCGTCTTTGTGGGTGAACGGCCAAGGCCGGAAACAATCAACAAAGGAGGAATTCCCCGTGAACAACAAAAAAACTTCCCGCATCCTGTCGTCCGTGCTGGCGCTGTCCCTGATGGCTGCGCCGCTGCTGGCCAAAGGCGAAAGCCAATACGCCACCGTAAAGGGCGGCGGGCTGAACCTGCGGGAAACGGCGTCGCTGCAGGCCAAGGTGCTGGGCCAGTACTGGACGGGCACCTGGATCGAGATCACCGAAAAGGGCGACGAATGGTGCAAGGTGAAGGTGGCCGGCAAGGAAGGCTACATGATGACCAAGTTCCTGAACCTGGGCGCGACCGGCACTACCTACTACGTGCGCACCAACACCGGCATCGGGCTGAACCTGCGCCAGGCCCCCAGCATGGACGCCGCCATCATCACTTCCTTCCCCATCGGTACCGCCGTCACCGTGGTGCAGAAGGGCTCCGCCTGGCACAAGGTGAAGGTCAGCGAGCAGGAAGGCTATATGAGCAGCAAATTCCTTGCCGCCTCCAAAGCGCCTTCCTACACCACGCCCCTGGCGACCCCGGTGAACGCCACACTCAAAAACATCAACGGCGGCTCCGTGGTCAATTTCCGCCTCTATCCCGGCATGAAGACCAAAATCATCAAGGCCTATCCCGTGGGAACCCAGGTGAAGGTGCTGGAAAAGGGCGTGAACTGGAGCAAGGTGGAAATCGACGGTCAGCAGGGGTATGTGAGCACCTACATGCTGAAATTCTGAAGATGAATAACTGAAAATTCTCTGATCCCAAGGCATGCCTTGGCCGCGAAGGATCGGCCGCCTCTGTAAAGGGGCGGCTTTTTGTGTTGCCCGAAGGAAACGCTTGTGCTATTATTTTTTTGCTTCATGGAATCTGCGGGACGGCTTGCGCGTCTAATATACGCAAGAGCTCAAGCAAACAGAAGGGAGCAGGCCGCTTGTGACCAAAGAAGAATTCACCTGTCAGGCAGAAGCCTGCCGCGGCACGATGTACCGCGTCAGCTGCGCCTATCTGCGCCAGGAGGCGGATCAGCTGGACGCCGTGCAGGAAGCGCTGCTGAGAGCATGGAAATGCCTGAATCAGCTTAAGGAAGCTTCATATTTCCGCACCTGGCTGACCCGCATTCTGATCCGGGAATGCGTGAACATCCAGCGCAGGCAAAAGCGCATGATCCCCTCGGAAGAGGTGCCCGCGCCGCACATAGTGGAGAACGGCGGCGATACGGCCCTTCGGGACGCCATCTTGCTGCTGCCGGAAAATATGCGCATCCCCCTGGTGCTGCATTACATGGAAGGGTATCCGGTGGATGAAATCGCAAAAATCCTGCGCGTGCCCAAAGGCACGGTGTGCTCGCGGCTGTCCCGGGCAAGGGAACAAATCAAAAAAGAATTGAAGGAGGATGCGCCATGCTGAACAAGGAAGATTGGCAAAATGCGTTTGGCCGGCCTACGGCGGCGTTCGACGCCCGGGTTCAGCAGACGCTGAATCATCTGGAGGAGGAAAAACCCATGAAGCTGCATAAATGGCAAGTAGCGATCCTTGTGTTCGCGCTGGTATTGACGCTGTCCGGCGTGGTCTACGCCGCAGCCAACGGCTGGATGATCGGGGATTATTTTGATCAGCGCTACGGCGATAATGTGAACGCGCCGAAGAATTTTTCGACCGGATACGATCAGGATTACACCCAGGAATTGGACGGCCTCACCTTCCGCATCCGCGACGCTATCGTGGATGGGGGCCAGCTCAACGCCATTGTGGAAATCAGCCGCGCCGACGGAAAACCGGCCCTGTTCCTGGGCGAGGACATCATGGAGGACGATCCCATCGGCGACCTGTACATCCAGGAAATGGATCAGGATGATCCCGCCGCGCTGATCCCCATTGCCCAGTATGCCAAGGAGCACGGCCTGCCCCTGTATAAGGTGGGCACTGCTTTTATTGCGGAGGGCAGCGGCGGGGCCGGCGCCGGCGATTATTGGATGGAAGAGGATCAGCGCCTGGCGTATTTCATCGAGGTGAACAACGTACCCACAGAAGGGGATCACGCTGATTTCGTTTGGCAGGTTTACAAGAAAACAGAGAACGGCGAATTCCTGAAAACCGAAACGAACATCACCCTGCCGGTGGCCAAAAGCCGGCAATGGGACGTGCAGGTGAATGAAAAGGTGGAAGGCTTGCCGGTGATCCTGGACGCGGTGCACCTGCGGCAAGGCATCATGGGGCTGTATGTAGACATGGATTGGCATGTGGAAGCGGAAACAGACCCCGATATGGCGCAGAAAATCCAACGGAACGATGTCAATCTGTGGTTCAGGATCATTGATCCTGAAACCGGAAACGAACTGCCCGGCGGGCCGACGCTGGGCGGAGAAACGGGAAGCCCGGATGACGTGCACTTTTCCCAGAAGGGCGATTCTCTGAGCGACGCTTTCACCGGCGATACATTGTATCTCCAGGCATACGACGCCTGGGAGAAAACGCGCTTTGGCATGGTGACTGTGAAAATCAAATAAAAAAGCCCGCGTTATAAGCGGGCAAAGACGGGGGAAGGCCGTCCCATTGCGGGGCGGCCTTTTTTTCTATTTTACTGTTCGGTGTTTTCGCTGCCGTGGCCAATGGCGATCCGACGGGCGCCGGGCGCTTCGGCGGGCTGGCACTTGGGCAGCTTCACGGTAAGGATGCCGTTCTTGTAATCGGCGGTGATGTGTTCCTGATCGATGCCATCCAGGCTGAAGGACCGGCTTACATGGCCGCTGCGGCGCTCGCTGTACAGGGCCTTTTCGTCCTTGCGCTCGCTGTGCATGTCGGCGGACACGGTGAGCATATCGTTTTCCACCGTCAGGTTGATCTGATCCTCGTTTACGCCGGGCAATTCGGCCTCCAATTCGTAATGATCGTCGGCGTCGTGGATGTCCACCAGGAAGCCCATGCCGCCCATGAAATCGTTCATATCGAAGAAGGAACGGAAGAAGCGGTCGTCAAACAGGGAAGGGAAACGGTCGGCACGCTGGGGCATATGGTTCTGGTGGTTACGGTAAGGCATCATAGAATACAACATGGTGAAAACCTCCTTGACCGGGGCTGGTCGCCCCGCTTGTTTTGCTGAATTGCGTCTCAGGAATCATTCTTTCCTTTTGACGCTGTCAGTATACATCAAAGGTCAAAGAAAGTCAAAACACTGAAACAACCACATGATACCTTGATATTTCATTAAATTACGAAAGATTTCATTGAATTTCAGCGTTTTTTGGATCATTGAAAAAACCCCCGCCGTTAAGCGGGGGAAACAGGGACACCGCTGCATTATTTTACTTGTTCGGAGTGGCCGATGCCCAGCATTTCGGCATACTGCCTATCCTTGGCGGTGCCGCCGGCGTAGTTGCCCACGGTGTTGAGCTGGTTGCCCATGAAGATCAGGGTGCTGGACGCGCCGCCGTCCAGGTTGATGGCGTTGACGCAGCCGTTTTCAATGAAGCGCTCCGCCATCCACACACAGGTGACGCCTTTGATTTCTTCCCGGCTCCGCCTGCCGTCGGCCAGGATGTGCACGTAGTGCCCGGGCTCCACCATGCCAAGCCCCGTGCGTGGATTGAGCACCTTGCCGTACATGGTGGCCCGGTCGTTCATTTCGCCGTTGCTGACCAGGATGGGCCCGAAGGACAGCACGTCCTGCGCGCCGGCGCCTTGCAGCTCCTTGGCGGTCACGTGGCTGGAAACGTGCACGGAAAGCCGGCCGTCGGGATAGAAAGCCATTTGATCCAGGGGCGGAAGCTCGGAGGATTTTTCATTCTTGGTTTTTTCAAAAATGATTTCCCCGTTGCGGATCTCGATGCCGATGGTGCGGCTTTTCAGGGTGCTTGCCGTTGCGCCCAATTCGTACGCCCGGGTGACGCGGTAGTTGAAATAGTCGGTGTTAAAGGCCAGCACCAGGCCGAATTTCCTGGCGATTTCGTCGGCCTCCATGGTGTCCGGGTAGCGCTTGTAGTATTTTTCCTCGTTCAGGGGGAAGAAATCCAGCAGTTCCCGGTTGTCCCGGCAGAAAATGTGGGTCTCATACCAGTTGGTGTTCCAGGTCTTTACCTTCTTCTTGCCGTCATATTCGTCGATCTGTCCTGTTTTTCTTTGAATCTGGATGCGGATGGACTGGGAGGCGTACAGCCACAGGCCGTTTTCCGCGTCCTGATAGACAAATTCTGCTTCGCCCTCCGGCAGGAAGCCTTCCTCCGTCAATTCCGGGAACTGCTCCAGAATATACTGCGGATCGGCCGCGGCGGTGAAGGCAACGAAATCCTTGGAGGCGGCGGTGATGGGCTCCTTGGTGGCCTTGGGGGTGGCCGTAGGCTTAGGGGTCTTGGTGGGCTTGGGTGTTTTGGTGGGCTTGGGGGTAGCGGTAGGCTTCTTGGTGGGTTTGGGCGTGGCCGTGGGCTTTGCGGTGGGGCCGGGCGCTTCGGTGGCGCTTTGGTATACTTCCGTTACCGGTTCAGCGCTCTGAGCCGCTGTTTCAACGGGCTCCGCGTTGGACGCCAGCAGGAAGGGGGAAGAAAGGGTGCCGTCGCCGGACATGATGGAAACCTGGCTCAAGTCCAGCGTAATGGCGGGGCGAACGCCCATGTCGCTGTTGCCCACAGACAAAATACCGGTCTTTCCTTCGTCCATCACCCGGCGCTGCTCGTGGCTGTAATCCTTGGACGGGGTGCGGGACCACCAGGGGCTGTATTTGCGGCCGCCCTTGGAGTACTTATAGAGGTGCGGCTGATTGCGGGTCTCCTTCCAGAAGTTGGGGGCGGGCAATTCAAAAATCGGCGGGTCCACCGCCACGCTGGCGTAGGGCGTGCTTTCGCACAGACGGGCGTTGTTGTCGGTGAAGCCGATGGAGGCGTCCCGCATTTCGTCGCCGGAAATCAGGGTGACCAGCGCTTCATCCTCGGTGCGCACCAGCAGCGCGCCCTGTTCCGCGGGCGAAAAGGCGTCGTTTTTGAACGTGCCGTTCAGGTACGCGTACAGATCGCTGCCCTGCCAGTTGCGGTTGTAATGCTCGTAATCCCCATGCACCGGCGCGGCGAAGAGGATCAATTCAGACAGCATGTACGCTTCGCCGTCCGTCACCCGCAAAACGCGCCAGAGGATGGGCTTCCTGTCGCCGTTTTCCTCGGCAAAATAGGAGCCGAACTGTACGTACTGATAGCCCTGCTTGGCGGCGTAGCCGCGGATTTCAGCGGCGTTTTCCGCCTGGGCGGAAACCATCCCCAGCAGGGACGCGAGGATCAGAGCAAGGATCAGGAGTTTTTTTCGCATGGGCGCATACCTCAATCCATATAAATTCAGTTTACATCATATCATATTTTTACATATTTCACAAGGGATGGCACAGGATTTACAAATTTGCGCATCGAAAGAAAGAAATGAACCTTTTGCATAAAAAGTGCGACTTATCGGGTGAAACCGGTTTTGAAAGGAAAGGAGGAGGCGCCGTGACGGAATTTGACAGGCTGCTTGAGCAGTTTCGCCCGGCGGCGGAGCGCTGGGTGCGCTTCCGGGTAAATCAGCCGCAGGACGCCGAGGATATATTGCAGGAAACCTACCTGGCAGCGTATCAGGGCTTTTCCCGCCTGTCAGATCCCTCCATGTTCCGCCCCTGGCTGATCGGCATCGCCCGCAACAAGTGGATGGATTGGATCAGGAAAAAAGAGAAGCGCCAAGAAGTGACCATGGACAGTCTGCCGGACAGGCCGGCAGCGGGAAAAGAACCTGCCTGGGTCAGCGATACCCTGGAATGTCTCCCGCCTAAAGACCGGAGGATGCTGCTTCTGTTTTATCAGGAGCAGCTGCCCCAAAGCGAAATCGCAAGGATGCTGCGCATCCCGGAAGGCACCGTAAAAAGCCGGCTGCACGCGGCAAGGACGCATTTCCGCGACGCCTATCCATACCCGCCGAAAGGAGAAAACGATATGATCGAAAAATTGCCGAAGGTATTGCCTGCGTATACCATCACATGGAAAAAAGAAGCGCCCTTCCCGGTGGTTTGGGAAGAATTGATCGGGTGGATGATCGTGCCCAGGCTGGGCGAAAAAATGGCCTGGGGCATGTATGATCTGCCGTCCCGGAAAATGGACGTGGCCTACGATCTGGCGGTGACGGGCAAAGCAAAAGTGCACGGCCTGGAAGGGGTGAGCATCAAAGCCCGGGTGATCCAGCCGATGCCTGAAATAAAGGACGGCGATCCCATGCAGGAAATCGTCAGCCAGTCCGGCGCGCCGCAGGAGGAATGGACGTTTGTCGCTCAGCTGGCCGACGGCTGCACCCGCTTTCTTTCCGCAGAACGGAACGAAAACGGCGTCCGTACCCTGACCACCTTCCTGGACGGGGATGAATTCATGAATAACTGGGGCTGCGGCGAAAACAACCGGGGCAATCCCACCCATCTGGCGCCCAAGGGGCTGATTGTGCGGCAAGGCAATATCGTTGCCTTCCGCGGCGAAAAAGGCGTGACCGACGTGGCCGGCCGGTGCGAGCTGAGAATGAACGGAAAAACCATCGACACCGTTTGCGTCATGACGCTGGACGAATACGACGAAGGCATGGCGTCCGAGCAGTATCTGGACAAAAGCGGCCGCACCGTGCTCTGGCGGCGCTTCAACCGGGATGACTGGCGGCAGACGCAGTATGGAAAAACCTGGTCTCAAATGCTGCCGGAAAACGAGCGGCTGACCATCAACGGCCAAACCTACGTGCATTGGTATGACTGCCTGTGCGTGCGGTAAGAAGGCAACGCTTTGTAACCTGAAAGTGTTATGCGTGCCGCCATGGGCACAAAAAGATTTCCCACATCCGGGATAGCTGACAGCCGTTTGCGGCAGCCAATGAAAAGCCCTTGCACGTGGGTTGCCGGACAATCTTTGATATGATATACTTGTTTTGTATCAGCAAAGCGCTTGCAAAAAGTATGTAGATGTTTTGCCCCGCCAAAGGGTACACGGTTTGAGAAAGAGGGCTTGTACAGATGGGACTATATCATTGATGGGTATGTTGCTTTTCACGAATCCGGAGAGCAATGGAATGCTGGCGAAATCGAGCTCTATCAGCATTTTCAAATCATGAGCGGAAAACACATATGAGGAGTAGGGTTGCCGAGGCGAGCTTGACTTGGTTGTTAGCTCCCAGAAACCCTATGATTTCGGGCCTTTTCCGGGCATTATGTGCCGGAGGAGGCCTATTTGCATTGTATCAAAGACAGCGTTTAGATAGAAAGGAATATGGGGGACTCTGTTCTTTTGACTCAAAAGAATGGGGTCCCCCATATACTATATTCTATTCAGTCCTTCGGCCTCGGCTTAAAGAGCAGAGCGGAGAGGAAGCTGAAAAACACTGCCGCCGCGATGCCGCCCGCCGTGGCGGACAGGCCGCCGGAGAACGCGCCCAGCAGCCCCATTTCCTGCACCCCGGCGATGGCTCCCTGGGCCAGGGCGTGGCCAAAGCCCGTCAGGGGCACGGTGGCTCCTGCGGCGGCGAAGCGCACCAGGGGCTCGTACAGCCCGATGGCGCTCAAAAAAACGCCGGCGGTAATGTAGGATACCAAGATCCTGGCCGGGGTCAGCTTGGTTTTCAGGATCAGCGCTTCCCCGATGGCGCACAGCGCGCCGCCTACCAGAAATACCTTCATGTACGTCCACAGCAATTCAATCGCCTCCTTCGATCACCACGGCGTGGGCGATGCCGGGAATGGTTTCTCCCTGCTGATTGGTGGTCGGGCTGATCAGCGCCCCGGTGGCCATGAAGAGGAATTTCTTCCATTCGCCCTGGTGCACCCGGGGCAGCAGCCTGGCCGCCAGCACCGAGGCGGAGCACCCGCAGCCGCTGCCGCCGGCGTGCACGTCGTCGGATGGATCGAATATTTCCAGACCGCAGTCGATATGCCGATCTTTTGTCAGCGTCACGCCGTTTTCTTTCAGCAGCTCCATCAGAATGCCGCTGCCCACCTGACCCAGGTCGCCGGTCACGACAGCGTCGTAATCGTCGGGAGCTGTGCCGGTATCGGCAAAGTGGCGCAGCAGCGTATCGCAGGCCGCCGGGGCCATGGCCGCGCCCATGTTGCTGGCGTCGCTGACGCCCATGTCGATCACCCGGCCGATGGTGGCGGCGCTGATCCGCGCCATGGCCGCGCCATCCGTTTTCAGCAGGCACGCGCCGGCTCCGGTCACGGTCCACTGCGCCGCCATGCTGCGCTGGCCGCCGTATTCCAAGGGAAAGCGGTACTGCCTTTCAGCGGTGCAATAATGGCTGCCCGCGGCGCACAGCACCGGCGAAGCATAGCCGCCGTCGGCGAGGATGGCCCCCAGGATCAGCGATTCCGCCATGGTGGAGCAGGCGCCGTAGAGCCCAAGAAAGGGCACGGCCAATTCCCTGGCGGCCAGGGACGCGGCCATGATCTGGTTCAGCAGGTCGCCGCCCAGCAGGG
>Ga0310694_10001089_pt1 | contig 32146 bp, 28 predicted proteins | sample 174DNAGHGhighgp2_FD_203884 | JGI IMG/M metagenome (GOLD analysis project Ga0310694, IMG submission 203884) | Sheep rumen microbial communities from Palmerston North, Manawatu-Wanganui, New Zealand - 1742 DNA GHGhigh gp2 (v2) (version 2) | ecosystem: Host-associated > Mammals > Digestive system... | reverse complement strand
ACGCCGCCTTTTTGGTTGGCTATAACAACAATTTCTCCCATATTTCCTCCCGAATGGCGATATATATTATTAAACATTATTTACAACTAAAAATCAATTATTTTTCACGTGAAAACTACTGCACTTTTCCCATCCGCTTGGGCGGCCAGTGAATCAGCCACGCTTTGCCCTTGATATTTTTGAGCGGCACCGGCCCCCAAAAACGGGAATCACACGAGTTATCGCGGTTATCCCCCATAGTAAAATAGGTATCTTGCGGCACGGTTACGGGGCCAAATTGGTCGCGCAGATAAATACCAAATACCTGTTCTAACTCGTGGTCTTGCCAAAATTGTTGGTAGTTTTCTTTAACAATGTCCGGGATTTCTTCCGGCAGATAGTGAGCACGTTTGATATCGGCCAACTTCTCATAAGGCATAAGCGGTTGAAGTTCGCCGTTGATATAGGCGCGGGAATCTTTTACCTCCACCACATCCCCGGGGAGCCCAATCACCCGTTTGACAAAATCGCGTTTGTATTGGCTGCCGCCGCAGTTTTGTTGGTCGCGCGAATCAGCCGGGAATTCAAATATAATAATATCCCCCCGTTGTATCGGTTTTTCCCACAACCGTTTATCGGTAAACGGAATTTTAACGCCGTAAGCCATTTTGTTGACAAATAAATGGTCGCCCTCCAATAATGTATCGCGCATGGAGGCTGAAGGTATTTTGAACGCTTGCAAAAAGAAAAACATCACTACAGCCGCTACAAACCCGGCAAAATACACGGTATTACACCAATCTAAGGCCGATTTAATCAGCGGCTCTTGCTCTTTGGCAGAGGCGTTGCGGTTTTTGAAAAAATTATAAACCGTATAGCCGATAATAGCCAGAGAGCCGATACTAAATTTTCCCCATGGAAAAATTCCCCCCGGCCCGCCGCTCATCACAAACAAAATTAAATAGAGCGCACTATGTAAAAACAACAATAAATATACCGTATGCCACCAGATAAACCGTTGGGCCAACTTATTCTGTTTTATCCAATACTTACTTATTTTATAAAACGCAAACATCAAACAGGCAATTATAAATAACCGTAATTCCATTTACCTCTCCTTGGGGTTAGTTTTCACGTGAAAACTCCCCTGTGACTACTTGTTGATAAATTTGTTGATACTGTGTAAAACTGTCTATAATTTGGGCGGCCTTTTCAAGCGATTTTTCGCCCATTTCCCGTCTTAGTTTTTCATTATCTGCCAGTTCATTAAGCAGGCAACTAAGCAGCGTGATATCGCCCGGGTTAAATACATAGCCGTTCTGTCCGTGCTCCACCCACAGCGGCATATCCCCTACGCGGCTGACTACACACGGCAGGCCTACCTGCAACGCCTCCAATAAAGCCAACGGCAAACTTTCCTCTTTAGAGGGCAAGACAAATACATCGGCCATATTCAAATAGTCATTTATATTATCTTTTTCCCCCTCTAAAAATACGGTTTTTTCCATACCGTTTTGGCGAAGATATGCTTCCAACTTAGAGCGTTCTTGTCCTTCTCCCACATATACAAGCCGCGTTTCTTTATTGCGTAGCCACACGTTGCGAAAGGCCTGCAACAAAGTCAGCGGGTCTTTTACGGGGGATAACCGTGCAACGCATAAAAAAACAACTGTTTTCACGTGAAAACTTTTTGCTTTTCGCATTTTTTCACGCAATGATTCATCCCTATAAAATTGCGTTTTATCAATCCCGTTTGGCAATAAATACACCTTATTTTTCGGATAGCCCTGTTGTTTAATTAAATACTCTGCCGTAGAGAAAGATTCTGCTATCGCCAACGTATCTTTCACTTCTAATAATCGGTCAGCCAAGCGGAATAAAAAATTCTTTTTGGATAAATCAAAATGGGGGGTAACTACTAATTTTACGGAGTTTTTATCACAGGCCAACCGTGCTAATTCTATCGCACGGAACAGCATCGCGTGGACTATATCCGGCCGGAAATCGGCCATTTGTGCTTTTAATTTGCGCACGATTTGACCCGGCAGTTTACTATATATGGTTTTTACTTCCAACCCGTTTTGCTGTAATTGTTCGGCAATACGGCCTAATTTTTTGATACATAAAATGCGTACCGTATGGCCTTGCCGTACTGTTTCTTGCGCCAACGCCGACAACGCTTTTTCCGCGCCGCCTGTTTCGGTAGAAGTAATTACATATAAAATCTTCATAGTTGTATTATAGTATATTTTTTGCGCAGTCGGATGAAATTTAACTTGCTATACTCTTTTTCATAGGGGGAAGTATGAAAAATTGTATATTATTATTTTGTGTTTGCTGTTTATTAACCGGATGCGGCGTGTATGCTACGACCCGCTATTACGTTCAAGTAGATGCCCAACAAGCCCGTTTTGATACAACTCGTCCGCTTAAAAAAGGGGCCTCTTGTTCTTTTTTACTCTTAGGATTTATTCCTTGGCCCTGGCATAAACACAAAACGCCGGACACCGTTTTAGAAGCACTCCAACAAGCCAATATCCAAAAATTAGTTTGGATGGATACAACCTATGATTATAAGTTTACGTATGCCAACGCTTGCCGAAATGTATACGGTTATTAACCGGTAAAAAAGCGGGCGAAAAAGTATCCGGCCCGCTTCTCATAAAAAACCCTTAAAATTTAAGTGTTTTTTTCAAAACCGCCCCAAATTTTAATTTTGTGCGGTGAACTGGTCCTTTCCTACCCCGCAAACGGGGCAGAGCCAGTCCTCTTTTACATTTTCCCACGCGGTATTGGCGGGGACTCCGTTGTCCGGGTCACCCACAGCGGGGTCGTACACATAACCACAAACTTCACAAACGTATTTTACCATGTATTTTCTCCTTTCTTAAAATTGGTGCGTTGCACCGGGCGGCACTTTGCCTTTGATGACGTGATGATAATACTCATACGTCAAAGCCGGGTGATTTGCGTGAAATACCCCGGCATCTTTTACTTCTCCTACAAAAATTGTGTGCGTACCGACGTCAAGCGTTTGCGAAACTTCCACTTCCATAAACGATAAGGTATGCTCGCTAATGAGCGGACAACCTAATTTTCCCGTCGTAAAAGGAACTTTGGAAAATTTATCAAAATTGCGTCCCGTGCGAAAACCGAAATTTCCGATAAAGGGTAAGGTAGCCGTTTGGTCTAACGGCATGGCGGCAAAGCGGCGGGTTTTGCATAAAATTTCGTGCGTTAAACACTGCTTGTTGATGGAAACAGCCACGCGGGGGGGAACTGCCGTTACTTGAAAAACGGTGTTCAAAATCATTCCGTTTTTTTGTTCCCCGTCGGCAACTGTCAAAATATACAAGCCGTACGTAATATATTGTAACCCTTGGTTAATGTCGTTTACTACCATATTATCCGTGTAATTTTTCGTTAATTTTCTGCCCGAGTTGCACACCCAGTTCATAGCATTTTTTTATCATTTCCTCGTCGGGAACAAACGGCGATTTAAGTGCCGGCGCCATAATTTCCACGCCCATTTCTTCCAACATTTTTGTTACGCTGTCTATCGGCGCGCCGTTCCACCCGTACGAGCCGAAAGCCGCCCCGATTAAATTTTTCTTGCGAATGCCTTTTAAGTAACAAAGTACATCAGCCATGGACGGAAAAATTTGGCTGTTTAATACCGGCGTACCGACGATAAGTGCCGCACTGTGAAGTAGCGCAAGCGCCACGTCGCTGCGGTCACAATGGTGCATAGATAACACGTTCACACGCACCCCGCACGATGATATTCCGTCGGCAATTTGACGGGCCATTTTTTCCGTACTTCCCCACATACTGTCGTACACGATAACGGCTTTTTTCGTCGCTCGTTGGGCCGCCCATTGGCCGTATAATTCCACAATACGTTCGGGTTCTTTGCGCCAGATAAAACCGTGGTCGGGTGCGATCATTTTAGGAGATAAACCCATTTTTTTAACTTGCTCCAAAAACCGCAAGACGATGTCGGAGTACGGCATGACGATATTGGCGTAATACTTTTCGGCCTCTACCATCCAAATTTTTTCGTCGTTCTCGTCGTCAAACAAACGGGAAGTGGCGTAGTGCATACCGAAAACGTCGTTACTAAACAAAATGTTTTCTTTTTCCAAATACGAAAACATACTGTCCGGCCAGTGTAACATCCGCGCTTCCACAAAGGAAATTACGTCGCTACCGATACTGATTTTATCGCCGGTTTTGACGACCTTAAAACGCAAATCTTCGTGGAAATGCCCCGTTAAATCTTTCAGCCCCATGGGCGAGACATATACTTCGTCGGGCTGGGTTTCTTCTACCGTTTGCACTAAGGCACCGGAATGGTCTAATTCCGAATGGTTGGAAATAATAATTTGAATTTTTTTCGGGTCTATGACGCTTTGGATACGTTCCAACATTTCGCCGTAAAATTCTTTTTTTACCGTATCAATTAAGGTTGGTTTTTCGCCCAATACCAAAAAAGCATTGTACGTCGTACCGCGGTGGGTGGAATAGCCGTGAAAATCACGCAAATTCCAATCAATCGCACCGACCCAATAGACGTTATCCGAAATTTTAACCGCTTGTCGCATATCAAACTCCTTAATTTTCCGCTTGCCAAAGCCCGTGTAAATTGCAATACTCGCGCGCGGTTACTTTTTCGGCTTTTGTATAAAAAACGGCTTCGGGCTTGTCGCCGGGGTTTAAGTGTTTGCGCTGGACTTTGCCGCACGCCGTACAAATCAGTTCAATCCATTCAATATAATGCGCCTCGGTGGACGGATGTTCCACACTGCCTATTTTTACTTTATAACCACCGTCAATTTTTTCAATAACCGGTACATGTTTTTCGGCGGCGCCGTCGGAAGTACCGGCAATTGCACGTTTCATCGGTTGCCCACAGCAAACCAACTCCCCGGTAGCTCCTTGTACTACTTCTACTTGATTTTTACAAATTTCACAAACGTAAATATCGTGTAATTGTGTCATACGTATCTCCCTTGTCTAAAATGCGGTAGTCAAAAGTGTATCATATTTAACGATGACTAGCCATCTTTTTATTATAAAGTTCTATAGAAATTTCTTCAAGATAAAAAAAATGATTAGAAAATTCCGTTTTTTCCCTTAAAATTAGTTTTTACACATTTTAATGTCAATTTTAATAAACCCGCCCATTTGAAAAAAAATCAAAAATTAAGCAAATTAAACGCATTTACACGCATTTTTACATATTGACCTGTAATTATAATAAGTGGTAATATATAAAGGTCTATTTTACAGCAGGATGGTAGTTTTTGTGACAAATAAAGAGAAGTACCCTCAATTAGTACCCGTTTTTCAAGATTTGGAACAACTTATCGGTAAAGATGCGTATGATATGTGGCTTCGTCCCGCAGAAATTGAATTTAACGGGACGGTTTTGACGGTTATTTTACCCAATGAATTTTGGGGAAAAACCATACAAGAACGTTATGAAACAACGATTAAAGAAGCATTTTTGAAACATTTGGGCGCGGCTATTACCGTAATTTATCAAATAAACAGTCAAACACCTGTTGTTTCGGTAAAAACCGAAAAGGACGTAGTGATCCAACCGACTCAACCCTCTCCCGAAGAATCTGTGACAGTTAATCCGTTTGCGGGACGGTTAAATTCGTCGTACACGTTTGAAAATTTTATTGAATCACCGTCCAACCGTTTTGCGTATAGAGCCGCACAGGCCGTTACACAAAAACTCGGGGCGCGGGAAAATAATCCGCTAATTATTTTTTCTTCGCCGGGGTTAGGAAAAACACACTTATTACATGCAATCGGAAATCAAATTTCAAAGAATAATCCGTCGGCAAAAGTACTTTATATGTCCGGTGAAGAATTTGTCAGCGAATATATTGAATCGTTACAAAATAAAGTACAGGATAGTTTCCGAAAAAAATGCCGCACGTTAGATTGTTTTTTAATGGACGATATCCAATTTGTGTCCGGTAAAGAAGCATGTATAGAAGAATTTTTTAATACATTTAACGCATTATTTGAAAGCGGAAAACAAATTGTTTTATCGTCAGACAGAACCCCGCAGCAACTGGAATGGAACGAACGGCTTTCTTCGCGCTTATTATCGGGAATTACGACCGAAATTAAACGCCCGAACTTAGAAACCCGTATCGCTATTTTGCGCCAAAAACGTGACTCAATTAATTTTGATATTGGAGATGATGTTCTAGCTTTTATTGCCGAAGGCATCCAAACCAATGTGCGCGAATTAGAGGGCTCGTTATTTCGTTTAATGTCCTATTGCGGGCTTAACGGTGTCACTCCTTCTATTCCGATTGCTAAAGAATTATTGGCAGATATTTTAGTTACCGCAAAAGATATGTCGGTTAATGTTAATGTAATTAAAAAAATAGTCGGCAAACATTTTAATATCCGTATGGAAGATTTTAATTCCAAACGCAAAACCCAATCGGTCGCGTGGCCGCGCCAAATTGCGATGTTTTTAGCAACGGACTTAACGGATATGTCTTTGCCGGAAATCGGACGTGAATTTAACCGCGATCACAGTACCGTCGTGCACGCGCGCGATACAATTAAAGATAAAATCAATACCGATCCGTTTTTTGCGGCGGAAATTAACCAAATCATCTTAGACATTAAGTCTGTGGATAAGAAGTAGAAACCTTGTGGATAATTTGGTTAAAATGGGGATAACATTTTCGGTTGTGCATAGTGTGTATAAAAAATTAAATTATACACAAGCCGGATAAAAAATAGGATAGACGAGAAATCACACTATCCACATTATAAACAGGACATATTAATAGGAATATAAATATGAAAATAAATATTACAAAGGCAACCCTTTTAGAGGGAATTCAAGTTATTTCCTCGGGGGCTTCTTCACGCACTACGCTTCCGATACTTCATAATTTTTTACTGGAAGCCAAAGAGGGTAAGTTGAAATTAGTCCGTACCGATATGGAAATGGCCACAATCCACTTTGTGAGTGCCGAGGTGGAAGAAGAGGGAAGTATTACCGTCCCTATGAAAGAATTTTCAGATATTATCAAAAACTTGTCCGACGATAAGGAAATCCATTTAACCTTAGACGAGAATAACAAATTCCACATTAAATCCGGTAAAAGTAAATTCTGGGTGATGGGAATGCCCAAATCGGAATATCCGGCTATTCCCGAAATAGAGCGGGAAAACCATATTGAATTGGAAGCGGCTGAATTTCAAAATATGGTGGAAAAAACGGCTTTCTCGGCTTCTACCCAAGAGACCCGTTACATCTTAAACGGACTGTTGTGGAATAATAATGCGGATAAATTTGAAGTGGTCGCTACCGACGGAGGACGTTTGGCGTTAGCTACACATAAAGCCCTGTCCGGCTCAGCCCCGTTCCAAATTATCATTCCCACCAAAATTCTAAACGAAGTATGCCGTTTTATTTCGCTTGTTAAACCGGGCAAAGACGATAAAATCAGCGTCTATGTTTCGGAAAAACAAGTCAGTTTTATTTTGAAAGAAACGACATTTATTTCCCGGTTAATTGAAGGTAATTTCCCGAATTATAACCAAGTAATTCCGACGAAGAAAAACATCACGTTTGAAGTATTTTCCAAAGAATTACAGGCCTCCACACGCCGTTCTGCGCTGTGCTCGGGCGAGTTTGGAAGCGTGGTAAAATACAAATTGGAAAATAATACACTTACCGTTACTTCTAACGCACAAAATATGGAATTTACCGACGAAATTGCCGTGGAATATACCGGCGAAGCGTTTGAAGCGGCGTTTAATCCGCAATACATTTTAGACGTACTTAAAAATATCGGGACGGATAAAGTATCCTTTTCGTTTGTGAATGCCTCTCAGCCGGTTTTGGTAGAGCCGGTAGATGATGCACAATTTAAGTACGTAATTATGCCGGTGCGGGCCTAATGAAATTTGGCGAAAAACCGCGTCCGATATGGTGCCCGAGTTCCACGCTAAATAATCGGTTTAACCGGTTAAACAGCAAGTTGAACAGGTTGCTGATTTTGGACCACGTATGGACGCAATTGGTAGGTGCTAAAGGTAAATTTTGGGTACTTTACGCCGTACAGCGAGATACCCTGTATGTAAAAGTACGTGTGGCGGTTGCTAAAAATGAGTTAATTGCCCGTCGTGAGCAGTTGATCAAAGAACTCAATAAACATTTTGAAAAACCGTGGATTAAACGTATTGAAATTTACTAAATTTTTGTAATTTTATTAAGGAGTTATACATGACTGAAGAAGAAAAAGAGAAGGATTATGATTCTTCCAAAATTACTGTTTTAGAAGGTTTGGAAGCGGTACGCAAACGTCCGGCGATGTATATCGGCTCAACGGGTTTGCCCGGGTTGCACCATTTAGTGTATGAAGTGGTTGATAACTCGGTGGACGAAATTTTAGCGGGCGGCGCTACTACCATTACCGTTACGATTAAAGACGATATGACGTGTTCTATTCAGGACGACGGACGCGGTATCCCGGTGGACCTAATGAAGAATGCTAAGGACGCTAAACTGCGCTCTAAATCGGCTTTAGAGGTTGTAATGACCGTTTTACACGCCGGTGGTAAGTTTGACAGCGGCGCGTATAAAGTTTCCGGCGGGTTGCACGGGGTGGGTGTCTCGTGCGTGAACGCCTTATCCGAAACGATGGACGTAGAAGTCCGCCGCGACGGGCACGTGCACTTCCAGCGCTACCACCGCGGTAAGCCGGAAGAAAAAGTTAAAATCATCGGCGACACCACCGAACACGGTACGAAAGTAACTTTCCACGCCGATAAAGAAATCTTTGGCGAGTTGTCCTTTTCCTACGAAGTCATCGGCAACCGCTTGCGCGAACTGGCGTTTTTGAATGCGGGTGTAAAAATTATTTATACCGACGAGCGCAAAGACGAAAACCAAACCGTTACGTTCTTCTATGAAGGCGGTATTTCCCAATTTGTTAAATTCTTAAACGCGAATAAAACCGTCTTAAACCCCGAGCCGATTTATTTAACCAAAGAAGTCGGTGACAATTATATTTCGTTTGCTATCCAATACAACGAAAGTTATTCCGAAAACGTCTTTTCTTTCGTCAATAACATTCACACCATGGAAGGCGGTACGCATTTAAGCGGTTTTCGCAGTTCGCTTACGCGTATTATTAACGAATATATTAAAAATAATAATCTGTCCAAACACAAAGATATCTCCGTCGGCGGGGATGATATAAAAGAAGGGTTGACGGCGGTATTATCCGTTAAAATTCCGCACCCGCAATTTGAAGGACAGACCAAAACGAAACTCGGCAACTCCGAAGTGGAAGGGATTGTCCGCTCGGTGGTCAGCGATACGTTATCTACATTCTTTGAAGAAAACCCCAAAACCGCCCGTGCCATTTGCGAAAAATGCGTTGGTGCGGCAGTTGCTCGTGAAGCAGCACGCAAAGCGCGCGATTTAACGCGCCGCAAAGGAGCGTTAGAAGGGGGAAGTCTGCCCGGTAAACTGGCCGATTGCCAAGAGCGCGACAGTGCCAAGTGCGAACTTTTCCTCGTAGAGGGTGATTCGGCCGGTGGTTCGGCCAAACAAGGGCGCGACCGCGTATTTCAGGCCATTTTGCCGCTTCGCGGTAAAATCTTAAACGTGGAAAAAGCCCCGCTTGTTAAAATTCTCTCTAGCGATACCGTACGCGATTTGATTTCTGCCGTCGGTACGGGCGTAGGTGAAGGCGAAGGCGGGTTTGATATTTCCAAACTGCGCTACGGCAAAATTATTCTCATGGCCGATGCCGACGTGGACGGACAACACATTTCCACCTTGCTTTTAACGTTCTTCTACCGTCAATTAAAACCGCTCATTGATGCGGGACATGTATATTTGGCGCAACCGCCGCTTTACAAAGTCAAAAAAGGCAAAGTAGAGCAGTATTTACAGACGGAAGACCAAATGCAACAATGGCTCATGAAAGAAGGACTTGCTACAGTTACCGTAACGGATATGCAGAAAGATACCGTCGTGGAACACGATAAATTGCGCGATTTATTAAAAATCTTGCGTGATGTGGAAGATATGCTTTTGAAATTGGAAGTCAAAAACATTACGCTCAAAGATTTTATGGCATTTTTAGCCGAGGGCAACGTGCCGTTGTACCGCATTCCGCTTACAAGCGGCGGCTTCCGCTATTTCTACACGGAACAGGAATATCGCGACTATGAAAGCCAATACATCGCGGAAAAACGCGAAGAACTCGCGGCCGACGGTGTAGACGTAGCCACATTGACCGACGAAGCGTTAGTGCCGGAACACCAAAGTTTATTTGAATTTGGCAAACTGCTTGCGTGTGAAAAGAAACTGGAAGCGTATAACTTTACGTTTGCGCAATATCCGCTTATTGAAAACGAGAAAGACCGCACTAACCCGCTGTTCAAAGTCAACAACGGCAAAACGGACGTACTCGTATACAGTTTAGCCGAACTCTTACACGCGGTTAAAGAGGCGGCCTCATCCGGTGCGTCTATCCAGCGCTACAAAGGGCTCGGAGAAATGAACCCCGAACAACTCTGGGAAACCACCATGGACCCGGCCAAACGCAAACTCATCCAAGTCAAAATCAACGACGCCGCCGACACAGAACAGGCGTTTACGATGTTGATGGGAGACCGGGTAGAGCCGCGGCGTGATTTTATCCAAACACACGCCTTAGAGGTCAAGAACTTAGATATTTAACCCCTTGCGGCGCGCCGTAAAAAACCGCGCCGCAAGATGATTTGCCGTAACAGGAGATTTTGAACATGAGTGAAGAAAATACAAACCAGCCGCAAGCCCAAAATGTAAACGTCAGTGTGGACTTGTTCGGTAACATCCAACAGCGCGATATTGCCCATGAAATGCGCTCGTATTACATTGACTATGCCATGAGCGTGATTGTCGGGCGTGCGTTGCCCGACGTGCGCGACGGACTTAAACCGGTCCACCGCCGCGTGTTATATTCCATGAACGAGATGGGCCTCAAATACAACAAGGCCTACAAAAAATCCGCCCGCGTGGTGGGGGACGTACTCGGTAAATACCACCCGCACGGAGACACCGCCGTATACGATACGCTCGTGCGTATGGTGCAAGATTTTTCCTTGCGTAAACCCTTAATTGACGGTCAGGGTAACTTCGGTTCCATTGACGGCGACTCTGCCGCCGCCATGCGTTATACCGAATGCCGCTTGCAAAAAATTTCCGAAGAAATGCTCGGCGATTTGGATAAAGATACCGTCAAAATGATTCCTAACTACGACGGCTCTTTGTTAGAGCCCTCCGTCTTGCCGGCTAAACTGCCTGCCTTGCTCGTCAACGGCTCGGCCGGTATTGCCGTCGGTATGGCTACCAATATTCCCACCCACAATTTAGGCGAAGTGTGTGACGGTATTATCGCGTATATTAAAAACCCGAACATTACCGTCAAAGAGATGATGAAAATTGTGAAAGGGCCGGACTTTCCGACGGGCGCTATCATCCGCGGTACGAAAGGTATTTACGAGTATTTTGAAACGGGCCACGGAAGTGTTAAAGTACAAGCCACCACGGAAATTGAAGAGCGCAAAAACGGACGTGAGGCCATTATCGTAACGGCTATTCCGTATCAAGTCAACAAAACCTCGCTCATTGAAAGCATTGTGGGGCTCGTGCGCGACAAAAAAATTACCGATATTTCCGACATCCGCGACGAGTCGGACCGCCGCGGTATGCGCCTTGTTATTGAAATCAAGCGCGACGGAAATGCACAGGTCGTACTTAATCACTTGTTTAAGCATACGCAGTTGCAAACGTCGTTTCCGGTCAATATGCTGGCGATTGTGGACGGACGCCCGCGTGTGTTGTCCTTAAAAGACGTGATGAAAGCGTACGTCAAACACCGCAAAGAAATTGTTACTAACCGCACGAAATTTGACTTAAACAAAGCACAAAAACGCGAACATATTTTGAACGGGTTGTTGATTGCGATTGCGAATATGGACGAAGTCGTCGCCATTATCCGCAACGCCAAAGACCCGACGGAAGCCAAATTTACCTTGATGAAACGCTTTACGCTGACCGAAGTGCAAGCACAAGCCATTTTGGATATGCGTTTACACCAACTCACGCAACTGTCGGCACTCGCTATTGAGCAAGAACGTAAAGATTTATTAAAACTGATTGAGGATCTCAAATATATTTTGAACAATCCGCAAAAAGTATTAGACATTATTGTGGAAGAATTGACGGACCTCAAAAAGAATTACGGCGACCCGCGCCGCACCGAAATCGGCCCGGATATGACGGACTTTTCTATGGAGGACCTCATTGAAAAAGAGGACGTAGTCATTACTATTTCCAATGACGGTTACGCCAAGCGCATCCCGCTCTCTACATATAAGAGCCAAAACCGCGGCGGCAAAGGCATTATCGGCAGCAAGACGAAAGAAGAGGACTTTATGGAACACCTGTTCATTACTTCGTCGCACGCTACGATTTTGATGTTCACCAGCCGCGGCCGTGTGTTCTCGCTACGGGCGTTTGAAATTCCGGAAGGCAACCGTATGTCCAAAGGAAAAGCGCTTGTCAACTTACTGCAAATTACAGGCGAAGAAAAAGTAACCTCCGCGATTGCCATTGAGGACTTTAACCCGAAAAATTGCGAAAACACGTACTTAACTATGTGTACCCGCTTGGGTAGCATTAAACGCGTGGAACTGAGCGAATTTGCGCACCTGCGCCGCACGGGTATTATTGCTATCGGACTTGACGAGGGCGACGTGCTGGTAAGTGTGCAAATAACGCACGGCAAATCGGATATTTTGGTAGCCACGCGCAACGGTAAATCTATCCGCTTTGACGAAAACCAAGTCCGCGCCATGGGCCGCCCCGCACACGGGGTACGTGCCGTCAACTTAGCCGAGGATGACGTGGTCGTTGGTATGGAGCACGCACCCAACGACGGCGCAGAACAGCCCGATGTGTTGTCCGTTTGCGAAAACGGCTTTGGAAAACGCACGGAATTTAGCGAATATAAACGCCAAAACCGCGGCGGCGTAGGTGTCATTACCATTAAGACCACCGCACGCAACGGAAAAGTCGTCGGTATTAAACTGGTTGACGAGTCCAAAGACCTGATGATTATTACCGAAAAAGGTATGACGATTCGCTTACGCTGCGGAGATATCCGTTCCGTCGGACGTAACGCACAAGGCGTCACGCTGGCGAAGATGGAGCCGGGCGACAAGATTGCGCGTATTGCCCCCGTCGTCAAAGACGACGAGGAGGAACAGGCTGAATAATTACAAGTAGTTAAAAAGCCCTCTTTTCCCGTCATCCCGCAATGTTTTTATGCGGGATATAGAAAAGAGGGCTTTTTTGTGAGTAATAACAAAATATTTTTTGAAAACATACCCGAAACGGTTGTTTTGGGTATGTTGAAAAATAACAACTGTTCGTAAGTTTCAAATTCGCACAACCCCCATTTCGTCATCCCGTAAGGTTTTTGTACGGGATATAAATGGGGGTTGTGTCTTGTGTGGACCAACAATTTGCCAAAATTTTAATCGGGATAGACCCAATTTATTGCATCTACACCTGTGCTGGTAGGGGTAGACAATCCCGTTTCTGCTTTGCAGATTTGGTTTTGAATAGAAGATTCATTCATACTGTATGTAGCACAAGTACGTGTATTGATTGAATCAGTATAAGATGAATGTTCTAAAATCAAGGCGTATATCAGTTGCGTTCCCGCAACCCTCACGCGGCAGTTAACCTCTCCGGCGGTAGTTATAGAACAATTCGCTCCGTTTCCGAGGTCTCCCCAACTGGAAGACAGCGTGGAGCCGGGATGATTGGTGACACTTTTCCAAGGGAGTTGTACGTCTAATTCTTCCAAATCACCCGAATAGGTGCCATTGGCTAAATAGTAAGCGCGCTGTGCGTCGGCTAAAGCATGAGCGTAAATTTTGGCTTGTGTATAACGAACTTTTCCAACCGCCTTCTGATACTGCGGCACGGCCACCGCGGACAAAATGCCGATGATGAGAACAACGACCAAGAGTTCAATGAGCGTAAAGCCGCTCCGCGTCTCGTCATCCCGGTACTCGCCGTACGGGCGCATGCGGGATATAGGCGCGGGGGGAAAGCCGCCGTTATTAAAAAAAGTTGTCGTCCCGGCAGGCCGCTGGCCGGGACCTTCCGCCTGTTTCATACAATAAGGTTGTTGTTCCTTATTTAATAACGACTTTGCAGAAGGAAGATCCCGGACAACAGATTTCCGGGATGACAGCCCTTTATTATTTATTACATTTTCTTTTCTCATAAATTTTCTCCTTTAATAAAAGTTGTCAGGCTGACACCTGACCTATAAAAAGGGCCACTTTAACGCATCTGCCGTTTCGCAACCAAACAACAAACGACTTGCGTGGAAGATTCCCGAGTCCTAGCCGGACGGGCAAACTCGGGAATGACCCTTTTTGTTATTTTTTACTGCTACAACTATTATCGTTTTTTTTTTTGATATGTCAAGGAAAATTTATCAGCCTGCCAAAATTACGACGGGTCTTACTGATATTAAACCGGGCCGCAACGCGTGTTATCGTATAAAGATTTCAAAAACTTTGCTCTCCTTAAAGGGCTGTTCAAAATAAATTTTACAAACCCGGTAAAAAATTAGTATAAAAGAGATAAGGGGGAGTATATGAGAACTAATCCGCATATCTTGGAAATTCACACCCGCGCTTGGCTGAAACGGTTAGAAGTCAGACACGGTCAAAAATTTACGTTAGACAACATTCCGGAGCAATTTTTTGAGACGGTACAAAATATGGGTTTTGACGCCGTTTGGCTGATGGGCGTTTGGAAACAAAGCCCCAAAGCGTGTGAAATTGCCCGTTCATCCCAAGATTTGCAAAATCAAATTCGTGCTATTAAACCCGATTTTTCTCCCCAAGATATTATTGCATCGCCGTATGCGATCTATGCGTATGAAGTGGATGATACGCTCGGCGGCGAGGCCGCTTTGCAAGTGTTTCGCGGCAAATTAAAAGAGCGCGGTATTTCGCTTTTGTTAGATTTTGTGGGCAATCACATGGCGTTGGATTGCCCCGCCGTTGAAAAAGACCCCGATTTATTTATCAACACCGGCACAGCCGAGCCCGCGCACCATAAAGATTGGTTTTTTAAGACGAAAGACGGCCGATTTATCGCCCACGGGCGCGACCCGTATTTTGCCCCGTGGACCGATACGGCGCAACTGAATTATTTTAATCCCAAAACGCGCGAATTTATGCTTAACAATTTGCGTCGTGTGGCCCAATTATGCGACGGTGTTCGTTGCGATATGGCCATGCTGTCACTCAATAAAGTGCACCGTGATATTTGGTGGGAGTTTATCGGTTCCACCTTGCCGAAAGAAGAATTTTGGAGTAAAGCACTCAATGCTATTCGCGAAGAATACCCCGAATTTACATTTATTGCCGAAGTATATTGGGGGTTAGAGTGGGAAGTGCAGGAACTCGGGTTTGATTATACCTACGATAAGATTTTGTATGACCGCTTGCGCTTTTCCAGCCCGCAAGACATCCGCGGACATTTAGGCGCGGAACACTTATATCAAATGCGCTCTATGCGTTTTACGTCCAACCACGACGAGGAAGAATCGTTAAAAGCGTTCGGGCGCGAAAAATCTTTGGCGGCCAGCGCCATTATCGCTACACTCCCCGGTGCGCGGCTGTTCCAATTTTTCCAACTGCTCGGCCGTCCGGCGCGTATGCCGATTCAATATATCCAAGATTGGTTTGAAAAAGACAATGCCGTTTTTTCATACTACGAAAAATTATTAAAAATTGCCTCTGCTCCGGCGTTTCACGGCGGACAGTGGAATTTGTGCGACGTCCGCCCCGATGGCGACAGTTCGTGCGGGAGCATTTTGTCGTGGCAATGGAAGCAAATGAACACCGGCAAATTTATCATCATCAATTACAGCGACGCGCCTGCCAAATGCCGCATCCCGTTAAAAGGAGTGAGCGGCAGCACGGTAACGGAAGAATTTTCCGATGCTAAAATTATGATTACCGACGAGGCCCGTGCGCAAGGGTTACTCTTGGAATTAAAACCCTACGAAAGCAAAATCTTTACGTTTCAGATATAAAACGGCTTTTGTAAGAAAAGTAATTACATATAAGGGCACAGTTATCAGGGGTGCCCTTATCTTATGTTTCGGTGATAAAATTTTCTAATAATAAAAAAATCTTAAATTTTTTCTGCTCTTATTCGGCAAATTTCTTATAATATACTTATACCCGTGCGCGCGTACGGAAAAAATATGACGTTAAAAGATTTTTCCAAACAAGACCATGTGGCTATTTCTTCGCTCGGTATGGAGTTTGCCTTGTCCGAAGTATTGGGCGCGGGCGTAGGATACTGGTTAGACACCCGTTGGGGAACTCTCCCGTGGATGTTGCTTGCGGGCGTGTGTGGCGGGTTTGGACTCGGTATGTATATCGTTTGGCGGCGGGCGAAAGAGTTATCCCGCCAAACTAAAGAGAAACAAAAATGAACGTTGCTGATACCATAGCACATCACATTTTGGACCACAACTGGGGGTTTTCCGCCGGTGGGGTTTCGTTGCCTATTACCACGCACAGCGTTATTATTTTTTCCGTCAGTTTATTTTTGCTTTTATTTTTAATATGGGCAAGCCGCGCGCATACAAGCCGCGTGGGACGGTTATTAAATACCTTGTTGGAAGAATATGTTTCGTTTATCCGCGACGGTCTTGTTTTGCCCAATATGGGGCAAGAAGGCAAAAATTTTGTTCCGTATTTCTGCACGCTTTTTCTGTTTATTTTGTCCGTCAATTTAGCGGGGATGATTCCCGGCTTAAAAACCGCTACTTCTAACATTTCCGTTACGGCGGCGTTGGCGCTTTGTTCGGGCGGAATTATCTTGTATAGCGGACTCAAATTCCATGGTGTTATCGGGTTTATAAAAGGTTTTGTCCCGTCGGGTACGCCGTGGTGGCTTGTGCCGCTTATTTTCCCGTTGGAAGTAATTAGCACGGTTATCAAAGTTTGCGTGCTTGCGATTCGTTTATTTGCCAATATGCTTTCGGGGCACATGGTGCTGATTTGTTTACTGCTCATTATTTTTATCGTCGGGAAAATGAATTTCGGTGCCGGGGCGGGGTCGGTCATTCCCGCGATGGGATTAGAAATTTTTATGACGTGTTTGGAGTTATTAGTTGCATTTTTACAGGCGTATGTATTTTCGTTGTTAACGGCCATTTTTGCCGGCTCGGTCATTCATACGCATTAAGATTTTAATTTACGGGCATCGCCCACAAGGAGAGAAAACTATGGAATTAGCCGTCTTGAAGTACATTGCCGCCGGACTGGGTGCCGGTTTAGTGGTTATCGGTGCGGGTTTCGGGTTAGGTAAAATCGGTACTGCTGCATTGGAAGGAACCGCCCGCCAACCGGAAGCCGGTGGCGACTTGCGTACCACGATGATTATTATTGCAGCGCTCTTAGAAGGCGCGGCGATGTTGGGCTTAGTCATCTGTTTATTGACGATGGTCATGTAACGCCGGTAACGTATGGAAGATTTGTTAAAACCCGATTTCGGGGTAATGATTCTTACCATTTGTAACTTTTTGCTCTTGGTGTATTTGCTTAAAAAATTTGCGTGGAAACCGGTTATCGGCGCGCTCGAAAAACGCGAACAGCAAATTGCAAGCGATAAACAACAAGCGCAAGAGGCGCGCGTCGCGGCCGAGCAAATCAAAGCCGAATTGGAAGAAAAATTAAACCGTTTGTCCGAAGAAACGTCCCAAAAGATAGCGCAAGCCGTTGCGTTAGGGCAGACCCAGCGCGAGCAATTACTCGCCGGGGCGAAAGAAGATGCGGCACGGTTACTTGCGCAAGCGCGCGAGCAAATTGCGGCTGAAAAAGAGCAAGCACTTGCCGACGTGCGTAATGAAATCGTCCGTACCGCGGTACTGGCGGCCAAACAAGTGGTGCGCGAAGAAATGGACGCCGCCCACGCACAAGCCGCCGTGGCGCGCGTGTTAGACGAAATTAAACAGAAGTAATATGAACAGTTCCCAGCGTATTGCGGCCCAACGTTACGCCGCCGCGTTTGACAAAATCAGCCTGTCTGCAGACGAGGCCGTTTGCCGCGCGCGCGAATTAACGCAAGCGGCACAAGCGTTAGCGCAAGCCGATAAATTTTTTAAGGCGCCGGAAATTGCGCTTGCGCAAAAAAAAGAGGCCGTGCGTCAGGCATTAGCGCAACTACCGCAAACGGCGGCGTTTGTGCAAGTGCTTTTAGATGCTAAACGCTACGATTTGTTGCCGCAAATTGTAAAAGAAGTTGCGGCGCTGGCGGACAAACGGCAAGGCATTTTGCGGGCACAAGTGGTGTCGGGTGCGCCGCTGTCGGACAAAGAAAAACAACAGACCGAAGCGGCCCTTCAAACGCGTTACGGTAAAACCGTCAAAGCGGTTTTTACGACGGACGAAAACATCTTGGGCGGCTTAAAAATTACATGTAACGGCGAACTGTTAGACGGAAGTTTGCAAGGGCAATTAGACCGATTAGAGGCACAATTAACAAAATAACGGAAACAATATGGCAATCAGACCGGAAGAAATTACAACGATTATTAAAGAAAAAATAACCCATTTTGATACGTCGGTGGACGTAAGCGAAATCGGCCGCGTCATACAAGTCGGCGACGGGATTGCGCGCGTACACGGGCTAACCAACGTCAAAGCATCGGAATTGGTAGATTTCGGCCACGGCGTAAAAGGCATGGCGATGAACTTGGAATATGACAATGTCGGCTGTGTGCTGATGGGCTCGGACATACAAGTCAAAGAGGGTGACGTTGTCAAACGCACCGGGGAAGTTATCAGCATTCCCGTCGGTGCGGGAGTAATCGGGCGCGTGGTAAACCCGCTCGGCTTACCGTTAGACGGAAAGGGCGAAATCAAAACCGATAAAAATATGCCGCTTGATATTGTGGCCCCCGGTATTATTGACCGCCAACCCGTCAAACAACCGTTGCAAACGGGTATCAAAGCCATTGATGCCATGGTGCCGATTGGAAAAGGCCAGCGCGAACTTATCATCGGCGACCGCCAAACCGGTAAAACCGCTATTGCCATAGACGCGATTATTAACCAAAAAAACATTCCGCAAAAAGAACGCTGTATTTGTATTTATGTGGCTATCGGACAAAAACAAAGCACGGTAGCGCAAGTCGTCAAAACCTTAACCGATTTTGGAGCCATGGATTACACGGTGGTTGTATCGGCTACGGCTTCCGACCCGGCGTCGTTACTCTATATTGCCCCGTACGCGGGATGTGCTATCGGCGAGTATTTTATGTGGCAAGGCAAAGATGTACTGATTGTGTATGATGATTTATCTAAACACGCACAAGCCTACCGCCAAATGTCGCTTTTACTGCGCCGTCCGCCGGGACGCGAGGCCTACCCGGGCGACGTGTTTTATTTGCACTCGCGTTTGTTGGAACGTGCTTGCAAGTTGTCTAACGAAAACGGCGGCGGCTCTATCACGGCTTTGCCTATTATTGAAACGCAAGCCAACGACGTTTCGGCGTATATTCCCACCAACGTCATCTCTATTACCGACGGACAGATTTATTTGGAAAGCAACCTCTTTTTAAGCGGTATTAAACCGGCTATTAACGTGGGGCTTTCTGTGTCGCGCGTGGGGGGAAGTGCCCAGCGCAAAACCATGCGCAAAGTAGCGGGAACGCTGCGTATTGATTTGTCACAGTATCAGGAACTGGCCGGGTTTGCGCAGTTCGGCTCGGAGTTGGATAAAGAATCGCAACGCCAAATCGCCCGCGGTCAGCGCATGACGGAACTGTTAAAACAAAATCAATACGCGCCGCTAACCTTGGCCGAAGAAGTGCTTGTTTTGTACGCCGGGACGCACGGCTATTTGGATGAAATCAGCGTGGCGGACGTATCCGCGTATGAAAAACAGTTGTTATCATTTGTGCGTGCGAATGCTAAAGAAGTATTAGACGCACTCGGCGCGGCGAACGAATTAACTAGCGAAGTAGAAGAAAAAATTACAAAACTCTTAGACAATTTCAAAACGGTGTTTCACGCCGGAAAATAGGAGAAAACTATGGACGCAAAATCAAAGAAAAAATATTTAGTTACCGGCGGGGCGGGGTTTGTCGGCAGTAACATCGCCAAAACCTTGGAAGCTCAAGGCCACGAAGTAACCGTGTTGGATGATTTTTCCAAAAACGGGCATTTCAAAAACTTAATCGGTTTTAAGGGCGATGTGATTACGTGCGACTTATTCCGAAGCGTGCCGCACGATATGTATTTTGACGCCATTTTCCACGAGGCCGCCATTACCGACACCACCGTCATGGACCAAAAAGCCATGATGGAACAAAACGTGGAAGCGTTCAAAAATCTGCTTAATTTCGCAGCCGACAACGAGATTAAAAAAGTCATTTACGCGTCCTCTGCCGCTACCTACGGCAACGGTCCGGTGCCCAACGTGGAAACACAACCCACCGCGCCGGAAAACGTCTACGGTTTTTCCAAAGTGATTATGGATAACGTTGCGCGCCAATTTTCCGAAGATAACAACGATATGAAAATTATCGGCTTGCGTTATTTTAACGTCTATGGTCCGGGCGAATATCACAAAGGCAAAATGGCCAGTATGGTCTATCAGTTGTATAACCAAATGAAAGCCGGCCAGCGCCCGCGCGTGTTCAAGTACGGCGAACAACAACGCGATTTTGTGTATGTAAAAGACATCGTCAAAATCAATTTGTGCGCGCTCAAAAACGGGAAAGAAACGGGCGTATTTAACGCCGCTACCGGCGTGCCGCGCGATTACAACGCGATTATCGCGTGCTTAAATAAAGAACTCGGCACGAATTTAGAGCCGGACTATATTGATAATCCGTATCCGTTCTTCCAACTGAAAACGCAGGCGGATATCACAAAATCCAAAGAAAAACTCGGCTACGAGCCGGACTATACGCTTGAACAAGGTATTGCCGACTATGTGGCTATTTTAGAAGGCCGCACGAAATAAGGAAAAATTATGCAATCGCTTAGGGACATCCGGCAAAACATCAAAGCCATTAAATCTACGCAGCAGATTATGCAGACGATGAAAATGATTTCAAACGCCCGCATCCGCAAAGCGCAAGATGCCATGGCGGCCGCCCGTCCCTTTGCGACCAAGATGTTAGAAATGGTTAGCGATTTTACGCCCGACATTTTGGCCCTGCCTCAGCCCGAGGACGGGCAAGAACGTTGGGCAAGCCGCCTGTTTATCAACCGCACGGCCAACCCGCATAAAATCGGTTTGATTGTTATTACCGGCGACAAAGGACTCACGGGCTCGTTTAACGCGGTGGTGTTACGCGCGGCGGTAAAATTTATTAAAGAGCACAAAAACGATGAACTTTTTGTGTTTGCTATCGGCAAAAAAGGGCGTGATTTTTTGGCACGCTTAAAAATGCCCAACTTGCATATCGTGTACGAAAGCGTGGGGATTTTTCCGAAAGTTTCGTACGCGCATGCGGAGTTACTGGGCGAGGCCGTCATCAAAACATTTTTGGAAGAAAAACTCAAAAACGTGACGCTTATTTACAACGATTTTAAGTCGCTAGCCAGTCAAAATTTAGTAGAGCAAATTATTTTGCCGTTTGCCAAACACGACAAGCAAGATAACATTTCCGCCCAAGAATTTGAGTGTGAGCCGGGGCTGTTGGAAATTTTCAAACTAATGGTTCCGCGGCTTATCAAAGCCAATATGTACCGCGTGCTGTTAGAGTCGCAAGCGGCTAATTTGGCGGCCACCACCAGTGCTATGGACGCGGCCAGTAAAAATGCGGGCGAAATTGCCGCCGCACTCGGACTCACGCTTAATAAAGTGCGTCAGGCGGGCATTACGAACGAGATTTTAGATATTGTAAACGGGGCCGAAGCCCTTACTAATTAACGGGGAATTATGAATACGGGAAAAGTGATACAAGTAATCGGCGCGGCGGTGGACGTGCAATTTTCGCAAGAAAATTTGCCCGCCATTGAAAACGCGATTGAAATTGACATGGACGGCGGACGCAAAATCACCGCCGAGGTCGCCCAACAACTTGGCGACGGGATTGTGCGCTGTGTGTCGCTGGAAAGTACCGACGGCTTACAACGCGGGGCTAAAGCCGTAGATACGGGCGCGTCGTTAAAAGTGCCGGTGGGCGAAGCGTGCCTCGGGCGTTTGTTAAACGTACTCGGTCAACCGCAAGACCACAAAGGCGAAATCAACGCGGAAATGAAACTTCCCATTCACCGTGCGGCGCCGTCTTTGGAGGACCAAAACCCCACGCCGGAAATTTTTGAAACGGGTATTAAAGTTATTGATTTAATTGCGCCGTATATGAAAGGCGGAAAAGTAGGTCTGTTTGGCGGCGCGGGCGTCGGCAAAACCGTGCTGATTATGGAACTAATCAACAACGTGGCGCGCGAACACCACGGTAGTTCTGTGTTTGGTGGCGTGGGCGAACGCAGCCGCGAAGGGAACGATTTAATGTTGGAGATGAGCGAATCCAAACTCTCCGACGGAAGTACCGTATTAGATAAAACCGTTCTCGTGTACGGACAGATGAACGAGCCGCCAGGCGCGCGTGCGAAAGTGGCGTTAACCGCGCTTACGCAAGCGGAGTATTTCCGCGACGTAAAAGGCCAAGATGTGTTGTTATTTTTAGACAACATTTTCCGTTTTGTGCTGGCCAATTCCGAAGTGTCTGCTCTGCTCGGCCGTATGCCCTCTGCCGTCGGTTATCAGCCGACGTTAAATACGGAAATCGGCAGTTTGCAAGAGCGTATCACATCCACGAAAAAAGGCGCAATTACGTCTATTCAAGCCGTCTATGTGCCCGCGGACGATTTAACCGACCCCGGTGTGGCGGCCACATTTACGCACTTAGATTCTACGTCTGTGTTGTCGCGCCAGATTGCCAGTTTGGGTATTTATCCGGCGGTGGACCCGTTGGAATCGTCCTCGCGCATTTTGGACCCGCGCATTTTGGGCGACGAACATTATAACGTGTCCCAACGTGTGCGCCAAATTTTGCAGAAATACAAAGATTTGCAAGATATTATTGCCATTTTGGGCATGGACGAACTTTCCGACGAGGACAAAAAAACCGTCGGACGCGCACGCCGTATCCAAAAGTTTTTATCACAGCCGTTCTCGGTGGCCGAGCAATTTACGGGACACCCCGGCAAATATGTTAAACTCGCCGACACGATACGTGCCTTCAAAGGAATTGTGGACGGAGAGTACGACCACATCCCCGAATCGTGCTTTTATATGTGCGGCGGCATAGAGGACGTGCTAAAGAAATACGAAGAAGTAAAAGACCGCGAATAATATGGCAAAAAAGTTAAAACTCAATCTCATTACGCCGCAAAAACAACTACTTACCGACGTGGAAGTGGACATGGTGGTATTGCCTGCTTTTGAGGGCGAAATGGGTATTTTGCCCGAACACGTGCCGGTGCTTGTGCAACTGACGTATGGCGATTTGCGCTATAAAAAAGACGGCAAAGATTTTGATTTTGCCGTCATGGGCGGGTTTGTGGAAGTAAAGGACGATGTTGTCAATGTGTTTGCCGAAGGAGCGGACCTTGCCGACGAGATTGACGAAGAAGCCGAAAGCCAAAAAATCAAAAAAGCCAAAGACGCCCTTTCCAAAAAAGATGCGGACATTGACTTTGAACTTGCGGAAATTGAGTTAAAACAAGCCATTACGCGCATGAAAGTAAAACGGCGTAAATTAAATTGACAAGGCCTTTTGGAAACACCCCCGCGTGTCACGCGGGGGTGTTTTGTGTGTACTTCAGCGACGGTGTAATCGTATGTTTATAGATATTTATAATATATGTGTCCGCTACCGGTGGTAGGGGCGTTATCTTGCGTTTCTTGCTGACAGAGTTTTCTATATAAGTTTGCCTTGGCAGCTGCCGCTTCATACTGGCAAAATAGATTCGTATTTTTTTGAAAGTTGTGTTCATATATTACCCCGTCTGTTTTGCACGCTATATATCCATTGTTACCGTTGTCGTCATACCATATATAACAGATTGTGCCGTCTGTTAAAAAAATGTGGGTGCCCCAATAATGTTGGCCGGGCAAATCTACATCTAAATCATCTGTTTGGGGAGGCCAAGAGCCGTTTGCCAAATGATAGCGAAGCACGGCGTTGTATAGCGTATTAGCATATATTTTTATTTTAGTGTATTTGCTTTTCAACACGGCAAACTGGTACTGCGGCACAGCCACCGCGGCGAGGATACCGATAATTAACACGACAACTAATAATTCAATGAGTGTGAAACCCTTATTAGATGTCGGGTTGACACCCGACCTATAAGGCCTGTAACGAAAGTTAGCATATAGGTCGGGCGTGAGCCCGACATTAAAATCAGTGTTTTGCCGGAAGGTTGTTATCCGGCATCTCCCGATTTTACTTCGCACGCTAATTTTCCCGTCAGAAACAAAAAAGCGGGAGCCCCTGTTTTCGCCCGTCCGGCAAGGACCGGGGAAACAATTTAATTTTACAATAACTTTATTTTCTTGTTGCATAAATGTTTTTCTCCTTAGTTAAATGTCGTCATTCTGAGTCGCCGTTGCTCAGCATCTCAACCTTACTATGTTTTAGAAAGCGACTGAGATCCTGAAACGAGTTCAGGATGACTTTATTTTTATTAACTGCTTTTTTGTTGTTCATAAAATGCTTCTTTGTTTTTTAGCGTCCCTTTATTATCGTTTTTTTTTTTGATGTGTCAACCCCCTTGCCGGGGTACTCGCCGTACGGGCGCGAGGCCTAAAACCTCTATATGTATTTGTGTGGACGTTTTTGTAATGTGGAATTTCATAAACGGTGCTTACGTTTCCCTCGCTCCTTGCAAGACGTCCTCGCCGGACGGGCATGTACTCTCTTTGTTCCCTCGCCCCTTGCGGGAGAGGGTGGCCGCAGGCCGGGTGAGGGGTAATAAAAAGAAGAGTATAACAGAACAAGGGAAACGACTTTATATATACCCCTCATCGGTTTGTTCGGACGTTGTCCGCCAAACCACTTCCCCCGCAAGGGGGGAAGTCAAACAACTTTTCTTCGCCCTGTAAAAATTGCCTATTGACACCGTTTTTTTTTTTGCTACATTTTAATAAATGATACAAAGGAATCATTTAAGGAGCGAAAATATGAAAAAACAAATGTTGAGCATTTTAGAAGGAAATAAAACAAATCTGTCATCCCGGTGGGTGTGGCGGCCCGCAGGGTGCCGGGATATTCCTCATCCGTTGTTGTTAGGGCAAGAGGAGAAACAACCTTGTTTTACAAGGGACGTGGAAGATCCCCGAACCCTGCGGGCCGCCAGACCTTCGGGGATGACAGGCCTTTTTTATCACGGCAACAACGCATTTACGCTGATTGAACTATTAGTGGTTGTTCTCATTATCGGCATACTCGCTAGCGTAGCCTTGCCGCAGTATAAAGTAGCGGTGGCTAAGGCGCGTATGACGCAGTTGATTACGCTGTCTAATTCGGTGGTGCAAGCACAAGAACGGTATTATTTAGCCAACGGGAAATATGCCACCGATTGGACGGAACTGGATATAGATATTCCTCATCGCCAGATTTCTGGCAACACGTTGTATGGAAATGCCGGATGGAATTTGTCCTTAAATCCGGCGGGCGGTGTAAATGGAAGTGTATATGCGAACGGAGGTAGTTTCCTGCCGAGTATTTTTTTAATATTTGGTTATTCTCATGCGGAAACCTTTTGGAGAGATAAAAGAGCTTGTTATGCAACGGCTACCAATCTAACGGCCAATGCGGCATGCAAAAATGCAACTGGGAAAAAGACGCCCGACTCGGATGCGGGCAACGGCGCCTCTAATATCTATTATTTCCAATAATACACCGTCAAAATCACTGCGCCCAGTAGCCACCGATAATATACAAACACGTTAAACGTGTGGGTCTTAATGTATTTCATCAGCCCGCCAATAACAAGTACCGCGCCCACAAACGCGCTCACAAATCCGGCTAACAGCGCACCGTTAAAATCGGCAGGAGATAAATGCGTGATTTCCAACACGGCCGCGCCCGCAATAACCGGCGCAGAAAGTAAAAACGAAATGCGCGCGCTTACACTGCGAGACAGCCCCAAAAACAACGCGGCGGTAATCGTAATGCCGCTACGCGATACCCCCGGCATCAGCGCCAGTGCTTGCGCACAACCAATCAAAAATACCGTCTGAAACGGTACATCAAAAAGTGCGTCTGTTTTGCTTGTTGTTTTTTTATCGGCCCAAAATAATACGGCGGCAAACACAATTAAATTTACCGCAATTAACGCCGGATTGCGAAACACATTTTCGGCCCAATCGTTAAACAAAAATCCGATAACCGCCGCCGGTACGGTGGCTACCACCAAATACCAAAGCATACGTCCTTCGCGGCTTTTGGGGGCGGTCAACCCTTGTTTGAGTAGCACCCACCAATCGCGCCAAAAATAAAGCAGTACCGCCAGTAGTGTGGCCGCGTGTAACATTACATCAAACGTAAGTCCCTGATATTCCTGTCCGCGCAAATACGGCAGTAGCACCAAATGCGCCGAACTGGAAATTGGCAAAAATTCGCCCAGCGCCTGTAATAAACCGAGTAAAACTGCATCAAATACCGTCATAATTCTCCTGAACGCTTTGCATTAAAGCCGAAAAATGTAATAATAAAAGAAGTCCTTTTATTTTACTATTTAATGCAGTGCCTATGGAATTATTTTACGCACCTTATCCGTCTTTGGAGAAATCGTTTTTGCGCTTTGTGGCTACCCGCCGCGCGCCGTTAGAGCCGTGGCTTGTGGTGTGTGCGTCGGCGGGGTTAGCCAAACGGTTGCCTATGCAGTTGGCACGCGCGCAAGGGGCGGTGGCAAATATTCATTTTTGTACGGCGTCCTCCTTAATTTACCGCTTAGACAGCGAGGCCGGCCCCGCGCTTCCCGTTTTCCCGCAAGACCACCTGCGCGATTTTTTAATCAAAGAAATTTTATCCGAGCCCGGTTTGAATCTGTATCCGCTTTCACGTGGGTTTGTAGGTGCGGTCAAATCGGCCTTGCGCGACTTGGCCGACAGTTTGGCCGACCCCGCCGTGTTGGAAGAAACACTCCTCTCGTCCGATGAGCCCGCCACGACCGAGGCCGCTATTTTGCGCGCGCAGTTTGCATGGTTTGTGCGTGTGTATAAGCGTTATACCGAGCGCGAAGCACAAGTGCCGGGGTTTCGTCCGTATCAGGCGTTATTTGAGCGGGCGTTGAAACAGGTAGAAAGTTCTACCTATTTGAAACAATTTTCCCACATTATCTTATACGGGTTTTACGATATGCCCGGGCGCGCGTTGGAGTTGCTTGAGCGCGTCCGTGCGCATTACGGCGGCGCGGCGTTTGTGCCGTACGGAAAAATTCCGGCCTACCAGTTTGCCCAAAAGTTTTTTGAAACCAACTGGCTCGGCGCGTACGGCGGCGGACACGATGAAAACACCGGCGATTATGGCGCTCTGGGCCCGCACGGCGATTGTTTATTTTCCTCGCAAGAAGGCAGTAAAATGCCCGGCGTACAAGTTGTTTCGGCCGCCAACACACAAAGTGAAGTGCGCTACGCGGCTAAAGAAATTTTGCGGTTGGTGGAAGAAGAACATTATTCGTTTAACGATATTGGCGTACTCGCGCGCACCGTAGAGCCGTATCAACAAGATGTACGCCGTATTTTTGCCCAAAATCAAGTGCCGCTTAATGCTTCTTTTACCTATCCTTGGGCGCGTAGTGCGCTGGGCGTGTTTTGCTTAAATTTGCTAACGCTTGCGCAGAACGGGTTTGATAGAGAAAGCGTGTTGGCGGTGTTATCTTCGCCGTATTTCAGCCGTCCGGAAAAACGGGCGTGGCGCAAACTGGCAGAAAAATCGCTCGTCAGTTTGAATATGAGCCAGTGGCGCGATTTGTTGCCCGTTACCGACGGATATGACCCCGCCTTTTTGGTGTGGTTGGAAGATTGCCGCACGCATTTGGAATCGTTAGATTTACCCGGCTCGTGGACGGAAAAATGTGCCCTGGCCGCCGCGTTCTTCGCCGATAATACAGATATAAGCGTGTTGCAAGGCGCGGAAACGGAGTTGTACCAACAACTGTGTACGTGCGTATCCTCTTTAGCGCAATACGAAACGGTGCGGCCTTCGTGCGCGCAAGGCGAATTTATCCGCGAATTAACAGACGCCTTGTCCGGCCTGTCTTTTAACGAAACGCAAAATGCCCCGCGCGGCGTGGTATTTACCGATGTGTTGCGCGCACGCGGACTTGCGTTTAAGGCCGTTTTTTTACTGGGCGTAAATGAAAAAGTATTTCCGCAAATTGTGCCGGAAGACCCGATTTTGCGTGATGCGTTCCGTTATACGGTGCGCGATGTGTTGGGGTATTGGATTACGTCTCGTGCCGAACGCTCCGCCGAGGAACGGCTGCTCTTTTTTGCGGCGTGTTCGTCCGCACAAGAGAAATTATACGTTTCATACGCCAAGCGCGGGAGCGATAACAAAGAATTAGTCCCGTCTGTGTATGTGGCCGAGTTGGCCCGTGCGGCGTGTTTGCCGTGGAACGCCGACGATAAACCGCGTGCCAGCGCGCTGTTGGCCGAGCAAATCGCCGCGGTCGCCCCGTTATTTCTTACGCCTAAGGAAGTGTCTATAGCCATTATGTTAAGCGGCGAAAATTGCGAGGAAAATTTAGCCCGGGCGGGTTTGTCCTCGCCGGACAGCGCACGCCAACTGACAGCGGCGCATGCGTTGCACCAAACCGGCACAGCGGGGGAATTTGACGGATATATTAGCGGCGGGGAAACGGTATGGACCCAAAAACAGCGCCGCGGGTTTTCGCCGTCTGCGTTGCAAGATTTGGTTGCGTGTCCGATGAAATATTTTTTCCGCAAAATTGTCTATTTGGAAGAAGAAACCCCGTTGGACCGCGCGCAACTGGCTCCCAATTTGCGTGGCGATATATATCACCGCATACTGGAAAATTTTTACCGCCGCTTGCTGGAACTGGGGCTCACGCACGATTTATTTCAGAGCGGTGTGGAAAAATATATGGACGAAGCGTGTGCGTTATTTTCGTTGCAGAGTTACCGCGAACTTGGGCTTTATCCTTTGGTGTGGGAAATGCTGTGGGACGATATCCGCGCCGAATTAAAAAACTTTGCTAAAGAAGATATTAAACAGTTAGGTCCTTTTACGCCGTCGTATTTTGAACAGCCGTTTGAGCATGTGTCGGCGGACGGTTTCCCGTTTGCCTTGCGCGGACAAATAGACCGCATAGACGTAGATGCGGATAAAAAACAATTTAGAGTCATAGATTATAAATCTACTAAACCCGGTACGAACAATTTAATAAGTACTTTTTTTAAGCAACACATTTTTCAACCGTTTTTGTATGTACTCGCCGCGGGCGCCTTAAAACCGCTGGCGGGATATACGCCCGCGGGGTCGTGTTTGTTGTCTATTAAAGACGGATATACCCGCCAAGAATTAACCCCCGAACAATGGCACGAAATGTATCCCAAAGCCTTGGATTTATTTAATTTACTGGCGCGGTTTGTCCGGCAGGGAACGTTTGTGTTGCAAACGTCTAATGCGTGTACCTATTGTCCGTTTCATCGTATCTGCCGGCGCGATAGTTTTGCCTGTTTAATGCGGGCGCGCCGTAGTGCACCGATAAAAGAATTGGAGGAGGCGTGTGATGTTACAGCATGAGGACCGCGCGCGCGTGCTAAGCGAGTTAAACGTCAATATGGTGGTGGAGGCCGGCGCGGGAACCGGAAAAACTACGCTACTTATCCGGCGTATCGGCCTAGCGGTGCTGGCACAGGGAATTTCGGTAGATAAAATCGTCGCGCTAACGTTTACCGAAAAAGCCGCCGCCGAAATTAAAACGCGGTTAGTTAGTGCACTACACCAAACCATTTTAGCCGTTCAAAAACCGGCAGAAAAATTACACGATGAAAACACGCTTTTGGGCCTTGTGCAACGTCATTTGCTGGCGGAAAAATTCGGCACGCAAACACCCGCACCGGCCGCGTTAGAAAAATTTTTAACCGAAACAAACGAAATAATCAAACAACGCGCACAAGAGGCCTTAAAAAAATTAGACCGCGCCAGTATCGGTACGATACACAGTTTTTGTGCCGACATGTTGAAAACATTTCCGTTAGAGGCAGGGCTTTCCCCATTGGCCGAAATTGACGCCGGACAAAAAGGCACACGTTTGTTTACGCGGTATTGGAATGCCTTTTTGGAAGAAGAACTGGGAATTCACGCGCCGCACAAAGAAGCGTGGAAAAAAGTACTTGCCGAAATTTCACTGGACGAATTAAAAGATTTTACCCGCCAGTTGTGCGGCGGCAAAATTGAGCAGTACGATTATTATTCGCACGCTGAAAAATTAGCGGAAGTTTGTTTGCAAAAAGCCGCGTTGGCCCGCACGATGAGTAGCGCCTATTTAGACCCTAAAAAGCCCAATATGCGCAGTGCGGAAAAAGCGCTTTTGTGGGCGGAAAAAACCTTAAAACGTGCCGCGGCTTTCTTGCAAAAAGTGCCCGTTCCCGCCGCACCCGAGCCGCCTCCTAATTTCCCGCAAAAAATGCTGGCGGGGTGGGAAGAAGAAGCATTTGAACAGGCGCGCGAACTCGTCAAATTTGCCGCACAAATTCAGCCCGAAAAGCAAGAAATTTTTTGTACGGCGTTGGCGCTGGTTCGCGAACTGGCCGCGCAAATCCGCGCCGAATTTGTGCGTGAAGGGATTTTGAGTTTTGATGATTTAATTATCAAAACGCGCGCGCTTGTGCAACATAATTTGTATGTGCGAAGTGAACTGAAAAAGAAATTTGATATCTTGTTTATTGACGAATTTCAAGACACCGACCCCGTGCAAGGCGAAATTTTACTTTTCTTAGCGGAGGATAAATCTTCGTCGGCAGATAACTGGCGCGGCGTGAAACTGGCTGCGGGCAAACTCTTTGTGGTGGGCGACCCGAAACAATCTATTTACCGTTTTCGCGGTGCGGATATTACGGCCTACGAGTATTTTACCGATTTAATTTTAAGCCAAGGCGGCGTGAAGTGTTTTTTGCGCCAGAATTACCGCAGTGTGCCCGATATCGTAGCAGTAGCCAACGGCGTTTGCGGCCGCGCGATGAAGCCGGAGAAAAATTTCCAACCTGCCTACGAGCCGATTTATCCTGTTAAAAATGCGCAAGGTCCGGCGGTGGAGTGGCTGTTTATCCGCCCGCCGAAAACCAGTGCGGGGGCGGATGATTTCCGCCACAACCAAGCCGAGGCGATTGCAAGGTGGATACAAGAAAACGTCGGTAAGTCAGACGTAACGGACGGCGAAACAACGCGGAAATTGCAGTATAAAGATATTGCTCTGTTGTCGCGCTCCATGACGACGTCCAACATTTACACGCAAGCGCTCCGCCGCCACGCAATTGCGTTTAACGCCGGTAGCGAGAAAGATTTTTTCAAACATCAGGAAATCAATGACTTTTTGAATTTACTTCGCGTGCTGGCCGACCCGTCTGATAAAATTGCGCTGTGCGGCGTGTTGCGTAGCCCGCTGGGTGGTTTTACCGACGGGGAAATTGCCCAGATTGCCGCGCGGAGCGAATTAAATTTATTTGCAAAAACGGAAAACGAACCGCTCGCGCGCTGTTACGCAAGCGTGCGTGGGCTACTGAGTAAAGTGGGGCGTACGGATGTTTTTACGCTACTGGAAGATATATTAGACGAAACGTTTTTGCCCGAACTTTGTGCCGCTGCGTACGACGGCGAACGGACGTTGGAAATGTTACGTTGTTTAGTCCAACAAACACAAACGGTGCTTGGCGGGCGTGCTTCGTCCTTGGGGCAATTTTTAGAAGCACTTGAAAAATTGTGGGAAGAAAAACCCGATGCGCTGGATACCGAGTCGGGCCTCTCGGCCGATGCGGTGGCGGTGATGTCCGTACACAAATCAAAAG
>Ga0310694_10001088_pt1 | contig 32198 bp, 23 predicted proteins | sample 174DNAGHGhighgp2_FD_203884 | JGI IMG/M metagenome (GOLD analysis project Ga0310694, IMG submission 203884) | Sheep rumen microbial communities from Palmerston North, Manawatu-Wanganui, New Zealand - 1742 DNA GHGhigh gp2 (v2) (version 2) | ecosystem: Host-associated > Mammals > Digestive system... | reverse complement strand
ATCGGCATAGCCGAAAAGAGACTGGGACTACTGTATAACTTTAATGACAAATACATGACTCCTGTGCGCATCCTGAATTCTAATTTGAGAAACTGCTACGAAAATTAAGGCGGAAGGACGAAAACACAAGGTGCGAGTTTTTCGCGCCTTTTTTTTGTGACTTATTGCGGAAATATGCTGAAGGACGGAAAAGTGCGGAAAGCATCAACATTGTTTCCTTTCGTCTTACTAATAGTAGTGTGTTTTCAACACGCCATCGATGTGTTGCCTCCACCATCACCCCACACTGCGCTCCACTTCGTTACTCTTATGTGGGGTTATTAAGCTATCGTGCCTCCGGCACGCAAAGACCATATTCAATTTCTTAAAAATATTATTGCATCAGTAGTATTGTTTACTCAAAAAATTCACATCAGAGGCGTAAACTCACTATCAAAAAGGTTTCCGCATCCTTTTGCATTTTCCGCACTTTTCCGCAAAATAATCATCGAAAAAAAGCAAAAAATATGTACCTTTGCGCTTTCAATTTTGCAAAAAGAAATACTATGATTAAAAGAGCATTCATCTTTCTTGTCACCGTAATCTTATCGTTCTGTACTGCCAACGCGCAATACCGACTGATTTACGAATCCTTTGCCATTGGCGGCAGCGGCGACACGTCGCGCACGCTCGTGGCGACCTCCCCGAACCAGAACGCTGCGCTCATCAGCTCCGCAGATCCGGAGGAAGCGAACCCAATCCCCGGCATCGCCAAACACTTCACCTATATTGACTACGGCCGCGACACGGTATTCTACCAGCTCTACTACTCGAAAGACGAGCAATATTTCACGGGCTACAGCCTGAACAACGGCAACGAATACACATTAGAGAAGACGGAGAAGTTGAACGGCTACAACTGCAAGAAATACACCACCACTCTGTTTTCCAACAAGATGGAGATTTGGGTGACGGAAGACTTGAAGAAACATCGCGCCACGCCGTCCGCCTCGTTCGGCAACCTACCAGGCGTGATCGTGCAAATCACCCGCAACGGCAACACCACTACACGGTTGGCCAAGGTGGAGAAATACAAGGATGTTGAGCCCATCATAACCGACAACCTCGGACAGTACACCGACCGCCTCGCCATCAACAACCTCGAAAAGGAGAAGCTCGTCATCACCATCCCAGTCTTTCACGACGCGCAAATCTGCTTCAACCCCAAGTTGGAGAAATCCCGCACCATCCCCTTCGACACGGTTCTCCCCTACTCCAACGGCACCATCATCCTGAAACGGATCAATCTCAAACAATTACCATCTCATTATCAGATATTTGCGGAACTCACCGAACAGTCTAACGGCGATGCCTACGACCGCACCGGGTCCATATTCGTGATTCCGACATCGCAGAAGACCAACTTCCTCAACGCGTTGATCGACAGCGTGGGGGTGCTGCCGACCTTCACCGACAAGAACGGCGAACAGTATCAAGGCATCAAGTTGGAGAAAAATTACACACCGTTGGTGGAATTGGTCCGCTTCTTCACGCCGTTCGGGGTGAAACACTTCAACCAATACCGCTCACTGAACGACAAAGAGTGGGAGGATGCCGCCTATTACAAACAGGATGTCAGCGACTTGCGACAATATCTGCAAGGGGATGTCTATATCGGGGCATTCATCGGCAACTACGACGGTGGCGGGCACAAGATTTCCCTCGACCTCAAAGCTTACCCCGAAAGCTACGAATGGAAAACCGGGGACGAAAACCTCTGGACGCTGCCGCTCTTCAACACCTGCAACGTGATGGAGATGTCGGGACAAAACTACGGCAAATTCTTCGAAACCGACAGTCTGACGGTGACGTTCAACGTGCCGGAAGGCCTCACCTCATTGCGTTTGCGTTACCTCAGCACGGGACACGGCGGCTGGGACAGCGGTGACGAGTTCGTGCCGAAAGAGAATGTCATCCTCATCGACGGGCAGCCGCGCTTCCACCACACCCCGTGGCGCAGCGACTGCGGCACTTTCCGCACCTACAACCCCGCGTCTGGCAACTTCTGGAACGGCATGTCCTCCTCCGACTACTCGCGTTCGGGCTGGTGTCCGGGCACCGCCACACAGCCGGTCTATTTCGACCTCACGGGCCTCACGCCCGGAGAGCACACCATCACGATTGCCATCCCGCAAGGGCAGCGCGAGGGCACCTATTTCAGCGCGTGGAACGTGTCGGGAGTGCTGGTAGGAAGGAAATAGGGTTAAGGTTAAGGTTAAAGTTCAAGTTCAAGTAAGGTTAAAGTTCAAGTTTAGGTTAAAGACTATGGATATTCAGAGGTTGCGAGGTATTCTCTCTTTTGCAGCACTTGCGGTTCCAGGCGGTTTGGCGCTGTGGCTTGTGCTAAGCATTGTGTTCGTAAACAGTGTGGAAGCGCAACCCATTGATCGTGAAATGTATGCGAAAGTAGTGGGGATGAACACCAAGCGCAACTGCCCTTATCATGCAGAGGGTTGGGTCGTCAATAAATTGAGGTATAATGCTGGCTATCTGTATTTTGACATCACCTTGCGAGACGGATTTGTCCACGGACGCGACAGTGCAGAACTTCGTCAGTACTTTGCCGATCGGCTTCGCTATCGGTTAGAACCCGTAGAATTCAACTACTTATACGAAAAGTTGGGCGACATCAAGGGCGGTTTTGTCTATAACATCATACTTGACAGCGCTCAGAATCGCCTTACTCTCAAATTCCCCCCTGCCGAAGTTCGACAGATTTGGGCGGACCGCTCAAAACCCGCATACAAGGACAACAAGCGATGGGCTGCAAGGAATATCCTGTGCCGTGACATCTACTACACCAATGCCTCTCTGCCCAAGCGGTTGGACCTCTATACGAGCTACGACAGCATCGGCATCACTGGCGACACGATAAGTTTTATCCACACCTTTTACGAGGGAGAGAACTTCAATAAAAGCCAAGTGAAAAGTGTCATACCGCAGTTCAAAAATCAGTACAAAAGCAATCTCTTGCTCAACACCGACTATCTCAAAAGCCTTGTGGAAGCTCGTATGAATCTGTTATTTGTAATTCGGGACACTTCGAATCAAGTATTCTCCAGTTTCAGAATCTCCCATGCCGAACTTGCTGATTGGCTGAAGGGTTCTGGCGAACTCAAGCCCGCATCCGATGCTCAAATCGACGCTTTCATTCAGGAACAAATCATTCAGATAGATTCTACGGTCGCCATTCACAATTCTTACGATTCCATTCGATTGACCAGCTGCGGTTACGCCGACCGCACTATACAGTACGTTTACACTGTGCACCCTGATATTTACAGTGCCTGTTCTGCTCCTGAGGAACAGGAAATCCTCCAAAAGTCGATGACCATCAATTTGCGGCGTATTACCGAAGGACTCATCGGAGACTCCATCGTTTTTGACGGTGGCATCATCACATTAGAACGTTTCTATCAGTATATCAAAGGAATACAGTTGCTCTATATGGAAGATGGAAATCGTCGGACCATTGACATCTTTATTCCATCAGACGAGATCCGAAGCAGTCAGAAGTTGGACTCCATTCCGCAACATCGTACGGTCGAATATCTTCGCCAACAGATGGTTAAAGAGGTGTTTCTCAGGGAATTAGACACATACGCCCACGACAGTCTCCCAACTAATGTCGATTATGGTACCCTTGACAGCATCTACTTCAGGGAGAACACCTTGCATTTTTGCTATACACTGGCACCTGAGTTGGCTGAACAATTCAGTGACACTACTTACTTTAAAAAAAGCCCATCGGATCTTATCCGCTTGGAATCGACTGAGTTCATTTATATGATGCTGGCGGAAATGAAGGCAGGCATAGCCTTGCATTATACTGTTCCGGAACATGATACTGTATTGTCGCTATTCTATTCTCCGCAGGAAATCCAAGAGACCCTTGAGAAGTCTCCAGAGGTGGTTAAAGAGGAAATCAGGACGATGATCCGTCAGGAGATCCTCCCTGGCCACAACCAAGAATGCCCGATACAGGTAAGCGAAGGCATCGTCATGGATTCCGTCGGGGTACGTGACGAAATGTACACCTTCTATTACACGGTGTCCAGCAACTTCCCGTTCATGCTCATTGACGACGAAGAAGCCCGGTGGAACTTACATAACGAACTGGCATCCCAGATGGAAGAGATGTACGAAATTCTGGACATCCTTTTGCGGGCTGGATATGGAATCTGCTACCAATACGGTATGTCCAAAACCAGCAAACAGAGGAAATCCCAAAAGACCCCTGAGACTGTTGTGAAAAAGTTCTGTTTTTCCACAGAGGAGTTAAAAGAACTCTTTGAATAACAACCTTTTACCTACTTGCGATGACCTGTAAACTGATTCGAAGACATATCTCGAATCACAAATTCCGGTTTTCCATCTAACAACGGATACTCCACCTTCACCACCACCTCTTCGTTCGGTTTCATGTCGAAATAATTGTCAGAATACTTCACCTTGTAGCCGTGCGCCTCCTCAATGGAGATTCCGCGTTTCAGCATTTTGGTGGAAAGATGGATTTCAGCAGAATAATCGCCGTATTTGGTTTTGACTTGCAACGGCTGCTTTGAAAGATTAAGTGCCTTTGGTTTCACGAAATAAGTCAGATAAGAAGCTTTCTCACCGTTTTCGGGAGCAAAATCAGCTTCCACAAAAACATCTCCCGCGTTTTTCACGCCTTTGGGCAGCACCACAACCGCCGCTTTGGCACTGCTGTTCGGATGCACGGAGACGAGCGACATCGCGGAGTGAATCAGCATGCCGTCCATGGTGCAAATGTTCCATACGAACTGTCCGCTAACCGGCTCGAAAGAATCGTTAATCAGATATAACTCTATGGTATCCTGAGAAATACGATGAGAGGCGATGGTCACATTGGCGTATAACTGCGGCAACTTGTAGTACAACGCTTTCGGATTTCCGGCCACGTCGATGCAGCTCCAGGAAGCCACAGGCCAGCAGTCGTTGAGCTGCCATAAGAGCGTGCCACTGCACCGGTCATGCTGGATTCTATGCGCCTCAATGGCCTGCGCGATGCCGTCCTGCTGCACCAACTGGCTGTAATAGACGAAATCGCTCAGATTTTTGGGGACAAAGCCGTACAAATCTTGCATGGCCTTCTCGATGATCTGCACCCCGCGGCCGTGCTTTTGGTGGTTCTGCATGGACGGGGAGCGAAGATTGCGCTCGCCTTCGGGGACAAAGGCGCTCCAAAGCGACATTTCCGGGTAGGATTGGAAACCGTATTCGGTCATGAAGCGGCCGGTTTTTTCCCACCAGATCTCGAACGGCAGCTCACCCCACCAGACGCCCCAATAGTGGCTGCAACCATGGGTGGTACATTCGGGATGTCCCCAGCCGTAAGTCGGCGAAGAATGCACATAATTGCCCTTATGGATGTTCTCCACACAGATTTTGGGCAACATATTCTCAAAAAGTTGCTCGTAATCTTCATACATCGCCGCATATTGCTGATCCGTATAGCCCAGGGCTTCCTGCCAGCCCCAGTCCTCCAAGCCATTGTGCACCTCGTTGTTGCCACACCACGTGGCAATGCACGCATGATGACGCAACCGCTTCACCTGCTCTTCAGCCTCGATTTTCACATTATCCATAAACGCTTTGTCGCCGGAATAGATGTTGCAGGCGAACATGAAGTCCTGCCACACCAAAAGCCCCATCTGGTCGCAATAATTATAGAAGGCTTCGTGCTCGTAGATGCCACCGCCCCAGACGCGCAACATGTTCATATTCGCTTCTTTGGCTTGCTTGATGAGCTCGGCGTAGCGGTCGTCACCCTCGCTGCGGGCGAGCGTGCCCGGGTATGAGGAGGCGGGGATCCAGTCGGCGCCGCGCATAAAGAGCGGCTTGCCGTTGACGATGAACTGGAACGACTCGCCGATGCTGTCGCGCTTCTGGACAAGCTCCACCGTACGCAGCCCGTGCGTGTGCACGAGGCCGTTGTCTTTCTCGTTGTTCTTCAGGGTGAAATAATAGAGGTGAGCCTCTCCTGCCCCGTTCGGCCACCATAGTTTCGGATTCTCGATGGTGACGGGAATCACCACCTTGTTCGTCCCTTTGTGCAGCTGCGCCTTGTGCTGGATCTGCTGGCTGTAACCGTCCTTGTCGGTGATATCCAAATACAGATAGGTGGTCGCTTTCTTGTCGGCCTCGACCTCCACCTCCACTTCGGCTATCCACGGACGGGTGGAATCGCGGGACGGTTCCGTGTCTTTCACGTAAAAGTCGTTGACTTTTAACACATTCCAAGATTCGATATAGACGTTTTTCCAGATACCGCAGGTGTTGAGCTTCGGTCCCCAGTCCCAGCCGCTTTCGTACTGCGCCTTGCGGGTGAAGACGCGGTTGTCAGGGAGCTTGTACGGCAGTTTCGAAGCCGCGACGCTGTCGAAGGGTACAGTGGGCAGAAACTTGACAATCAGTTCGTTGCCGCTCTCCTTCAGTTTGTCGGGCAGCGGGAAGCGCCACGTCCGGAACATGTTGTTCGTCATCGTATCCCCGGTTGAGGCGGTCAGCCGTTCGCCGTTGAGGAAGACCTCCGCGTAAGTGTCTAACCCTTCGAAGACCAGTTCGTTATGAGGGAAAGGTCCCCCACTGCCGCAACTGCCATCGAACAGCAGTCGGTATTCCCAGACGCTGTCGGCGACCCACTGCACTTTCTGTTCGTTGTCGCCGTAGAACGGGTCGGGAATCAGCTTGTTGGCGAGCAGGTCGTCGTGAATGTTGCCCGGCACGGTGGCGGCGTACCATTGGTTACCGCAGCGGAACTGCCAGGCATTATGCACGCACCCGAACTCGGAGTTGAGATAGACCCGATCGGATTTCCAAAGGGTGGACTGGTCGGTGCGGCAGGCCACCAGCAGGATGGTGGCAAGGAGGAGGATGGGGATAAGACGTTTCATGATGACGATGAATGACGATGATACGATGATACGATGAAAAACGATGAAAGGGCGATGAAGGGTCGGTAATAACGATATTCTGTTAACCGTGTAACCGTGTAACCGTGTAACCGCGTAATCGTTAAACCCTAAACCCTTGTCGTTCCAGCGTCTCCATCAGCACCTTCGCAAAGTGTTCGTTGTCGGGCTGGGTGTAGCGGTGTTTGGTGAAGACTTGGGCAAGGTTGTCGCAGTCGGGGTTCTCTTTGAGAATGTTGGCCGTTTCTTCGGAGTTCTCCTTCTCGCGGTAGAACTCGTCGATGCGCAGCGCGTCGTAGTCGTGGTAAACCTCCTGATGCACAAAAGTTTCCACGGGCAGCTTCTGCGTCAGGGCGGGCTTCTTCACGGGGTAGCCCATGGGGATGCAGGCCACGGGGATGACGTGCTTAGGCAGTTGCAATGTTTCCACGAACTTATCGACGTTGTAGGTGATGGTGCCGAGCCAGACGAAGCCGAGTCCGAGGGCTTCGGCGGCCACGCAGGCGTTCTGCGCGGCGATAAGCGCGTCGGTGACGGCCCAGTGGTAGCTTTGCAGGTTGCTGTAAGCCTCGGTGTTGGCGCCGCGGAACCGACAGTACTGGTTGAAGCGGCGGAAGTCAGCGCAGAAGGTGAGGATCACCGGCGCGGAGGTCGCCATCGGCTGGTTGAAATGGAACGGCGCGAGCTTGGCCTTCATCGCCTCGTCGCGGGTCACAATGATGCTGAAGAGCTGCATGTTGCCCATCGTGGAGCCGCTGCAGGCCGCCTTCAAAATCAAGTCCAAAGTTTCGTCATCCACGGGCTGGCTGGTGTATTCGCGCACGCTCACGTGGTTGAGAAGGGTTTCCAGAGTGGGGTTGTAAGTGGATACATTTTCGTTGCTCATACTGATTATTTTTTGGGGTGCAAATTTACACAATATACGAATGTGAAATATGGTTGAAACTTTCTTGTTTTAAGGGCGAGATGATGCGGTTGCGAAAGAAGAGGTATCCACACACCTTTCCAGCACCTTTCTGAAGCTTGCTATTCCTTCTTCCAGGTTTTCGATAATCTCGACGGCAATCTCATCTGGTTCCGGCAAGTTGTCGAGGTCGGTGAGGCTCTTGTCCTTGATCCAGAAGATGTCGAGATTAGTCTTGTCGCGGGAGATAATCTCGTCGTAGGTGAACTTGCGCCAACGACCTTCGGGATTATCCTCGCTCCACGTCTCGGTGCGCAGATGACGATTTTCAGGATTGTAGCATTGGATGAAGTCGGCCAAATCCTCAAACGTAAGCGGCGACTTTTTCAAAGTATGGTGGATGTTGGTGCGGTAATCATAAATCCAGATGTCCTTGGTCTGCACCTCCTTGCTGGCCGCTCGGTTGTCGAAGAACAAAACATTGGCCTTCACGCCGTTGGCGTAGAAAATGCCCGTCGGCAGGCGCAAAATGGTGTGCAGTTCGGTGGTTTTCATCAGTTGCTTGCGAATCTCCTCGCCGGCACCACCTTCGAACAACACGTTGTCGGGCAGAACGACCGCCGCCTGACCGTTGATTTTCAGCAAAGTCTTGATATGCTGAAGGAAATTCAACTGCTTGTTGGAGGTGGTCTCCCAAAAATCCTGACGGTTGTAGCTCAAATCCTCCCTTTCCACTTCGCCGTCCTCGTTGGTGATGGTGATGCTGCTCTTTTTGCCGAAAGGCGGATTGGTGAGCACGTAGTCGTAGCGGTTGCCTGTGTCGGACACAAGGGCATCGTTGGGCGAGATGAAATCCTCGCTGTCGAGTTCGCCGATGTTGTGCAGATAGAGGTTCATCAAGCACAGACGGCGGGTGTTGGCCACAATCTCGTTGCCGAAGAAGGTCTTTTTCTTCAAAAAGAGTTTCTGGTCTTTGTTGAGCGGCTGACCTGCAATATAGTCATAGGCGGCAAGGAAAAAACCGCCCGTTCCGCAGGCCGGGTCGATGATGGTCTTTTCGGGTTTCGGGCGCACGCAGGCCACCATTGCGCGAATCAAGGCACGGGGCGTAAAGTATTGTCCCGCACCGCTTTTGGTATCTTCGGCGTTCTTTTCGAGCAAGCCCTCGTAAATCTTGCCCTTCACATCTGAACCCATCAGCGACCAGTTTTCGCGGTTGATCATCTCAATGACGCGCAGCAATTTGGCTGGGTCCTGAATCTTGTTCTGGCTCTTGGTGTAAATCTGCCCCAACATTCCTTTTTCTGTGGCAAGGCTGCGAAGCATCTGCACATAATACGCCTCCAATTCCGCACCTCGCTTGCTTGTGAGCGTTTCCCAGTCGCACAGCTCACCATTGGGGATTTCCTTTCCCTCGGCATCCTTCAAGTGCGGGAACTTCAGCCCCTTGTTATAAGGCGGCTTGTTCATCTCGTCGGCCATCTTCAGGAAGAGCAAATAGGTGATTTGCTCCAGATAGTCGCCATAACTCACGCCATCGTCGCGAAGGACGTTGGCCATATTCCAGATTTTCGAAATGATGGTTGATTCGGTCATGATTTTCTCTCTGTTTTTACAATCCATAATATAATTTGATGGCGACACCGACAAATATTGCCATTGAAAAACTCAACAATGTGCCTATCAATACATATTCCGATTTCGCCTTGTCGCCTTCGGCAAAACGCAATAATGATTTTGCGGCTATGATAAATCCAACGGCTTCATATTGTCCCAATAGCACAAACACCAACGAAAGAAGTCGTTCCACAACGCCTATCAATTTTCCCGCGTTGGGCAAATCTCCAGTATTATCATCCTCACTTCCTTTGTTCACCTTAATATTTGCATCTTTGATAATTTCCTTGATTATTATGTTGGATGGTTTTATGCAAACAAGCACTCCCAACAGCAATGCAATATACTTTTCGTCCAAACAGCACAAGCAGTCTGGCAAACCACCTTTCCAAAAGTAGCAAACAGCGACAATAACAACTACATGTATTATCTGATCGATAAAGAAAATATATTTACACTTGGAAGCACAGCTTTTCATGGCATCAACAAGCAAATGAGTGACTGCAATAATCAACGCCACCCACCAAAAATTGAATGAAAACGACAAAAGCCAAGCGCACACAAAGGTTATCAAAGCATGTATATACAGTTTTGGCGACTTAAGGCCATTTTTTGCCTTATCCGCACACGATTTGTCGGTCTGTAAATAGAAATCGCTGATTGTGTGTGCAATTAGCTGTAATAATAAAAAGCTTACCATATTTAGAATTCCATTTGTTCGTAATACTTCAGCAACTGTTCAACAGCATTCCATCCGAATGTCGTAGAATGTTGATTTACAACCGATTGTTTTATGCCTAATTGCTCAGATATTTCGTTTTCACTTTTGCCCAACAAACGATAATAAATCACCTCGCACTGCCGCTCCGTTGCCCTCTTAAACAGCACATCCAAGAAACCCAAATACGCATTTATCTGCTGCGTCAATTTTGAATCCGAAGAATCAAAAAACAAGGTGTTTTTTATCACTATTTTCGATTTGTTCGAAGTCCGCTGCCGCTCAATTGCCCTTCCTGAGGCATAGATGGCCTCGCCGTCCAACATATTTGTCCGTTTATTGACAATCCGCATTTCGCCTACTCCAATAGCGATTCTAATACCGTATGTCTTGAACATATCCAAACGCTTCTTACCCGTATCATTTCCTACACATTCCGTATCAATCTTGAACTTTTTCACCAATGTTTTTAAGAGCAGGGCTATTCGCAAAGAGTCCTGTGGTTTGTCAATATAAATCTCCACGCTATCACCTTTGCTTAATCGTCCCCAAGAACCTTTATATTCAATTCCTATTTGCTTGACAAAAGTCTTTATTTCGCTCTGCAATTGACTTAACGCGCATTGTGTCAACTCCGTGGAAGAGACTATGTCCGCTGAAATTGTAGCTTTATTCATACTTTTAATTTTTTTGCAAAGATACTAAATTTTATAAGTCAAACAACCTATAAACATAATTTATCGGCTAAACAACCTATAAATGTAATTTATCGGCTAAACAACCTATAAACACGACATGTAAGCGAAACGACTTATAAAATGCATTATAGCAGCTCCCCGCTAAACGCCTTTTTGAGTATGCTTTGCCTGAGCGCCTCGGCCTGCCGCAGGGCGTTCTCAATGCAGACAGAGCTTGCCGAAGTCTGCGACAGACGGCGCTCTATCTCCACAACTATGTGCTGCTGCTCGGCGAGCGGGGGAAGGGGGATTATAAGATTTTGTAATTCAACAGAATTAATATTGTTTACTCCGCTAGTTGATTTAGCTTTATCTTCTATTTGGATTCTCAAATTGTGAGACTCCAATGTAAGTGTCAGGAATTTTGAATTTACTTTTTCGGGGAAAGGCCTTAATCTAATTAAGTATCCTGCAAAAAGATATTTTTCTTCTTTAGACGAAATAAGTGCACATTTTCCAACCAAATCGACACTTCCATTTGACCTAATAGTTAACAAGTCGCCTTCTTTCAAAGCATATTTTTCTTTTTCTTCGTCTGAAAAAACAGCGAATTTTAAATCATCATCTATTATGTAACCATTTCCTATGTTTGGAATTCGAAGAACCCCTGTTCCTACAATATCATAATCACACTTTTTTGAAGTTCCATAAGTTGGTTTTTCTATTACTTCTCCCAATTTCACCATTTCCCATTTCCCATCATCATTGTTCAGCCAATGGTTGAGCACGGCCTGCCTGTAAGTTTTAATCTGCTTCTGAGCGGTGCGCAGGTGTTGCACGGCCTTGTCGAGTTCGGCGAAGAGGGCTTCTATGCGGGCTACTATGGCTTGCTGGGTGGTTTTATCCACATCAGGGATTTCAAAATTCCAAAGCAAATTTGGTTCAACATGTGGTATTCCTACTCCGCGTGGATTGCTATTCAGCACTTTGTACTTCGACTGAAGAAAATAAAAAAGAAAATCGTTTGTGTATTTTTCACTGCTGATTTTTACCAAAGTAGAACCGATAGCACCTTCAACACCACGACCGACAAAACCGCAACGAGCACCATCCCAAACAATCAAAACATCATCGGGTTTACAGAATGTGCAGTTTTCGCCATCGGTATAATTATCAATAATTCCTTTCTCAAAGGCTTTTATGTCAACGTATGGTATTTCAAAACCATCCGTTTTTTCTTTGGAAACGGATTTTGGTTTCTTGCCTTTGGTGCTACGGGCTATTTCGGATAATTTGTATGTCGGGTAGGTGGGCATAACTATTCTTCTCCTTTCAAATACTTTTCCATCTCCTTGTCGAACTCGGAAATGTACTCTTTGTCTTGGCGGACGCGGAAAACCTCATATTCCTTGGTTGCTTTGTCCAAGGCTTGCTCGTGAGATACGGTTCCCTTTCCTTCAAGAACGTTTCGGCGGTTGTTGGTCAGGAATACATTGGTTTGGTCAAGCCAATCCTTCATACTCATCAACACTTCATCCTCAGCCATAAGTTCGGCATAGTCGATAAACATGGTCACAAGGCGGTTCAGCCGCGACAACTCTTTTTCGTTCAGATAGTTTTTGGCAACGGAAACATCGCGTTTCAGAATCTTTCCATCGGGTGCTGCACTCCAAGTTGTCAGTCCCATGGTGGGTTGTGCTGAATCGGCTCGCTCGTAAATCAGTTCTGCAGCCGTCTTTCCTGTCACGGCAAAATGCAACTTGTTTTGCACAAAGGCATAGAAAGCCCTTGTCGTTTCGCTGTTTTTGTCGTAATCATAACTGCACTGCTCAAACACGTCGGCAATTTTCTGGTATGCACGGCGCTCGCTGGCACGAATTTCACGAATCCGTTCAAGCAACTCGTCGAAATAGTCCTTGCCGAAAGGCCTGCCGTTTTTCAGCATATCATCGTTGAGCACAAAACCTTTGGTGATGTATTCTTTCAGCGTTTTTGTTGCCCAAATGCGGAAAGCAGTGGCTTGCTTCGAGTTGACACGATACCCGACGGCTATGATGGCATCAAGATTAAAGAACTTGATTTGCCTTGAAACATCACGTGTTCCTTCTTTTTGAACTACCGAGAAAAACTCGGTAGTTGAAATTTCCTCTAATTCTTTTTCTGCATATATCTTCTTCAGGTGAAGAGAAATATTGTCAGACGAGCATCCAAACAGTTCCGCCATCGCTTTCTGCGTCAGCCAAAAAGTTTCGTTGGCATAACACACGCTTACGCATACATTGGTGCTGTCGGTCTGATAAAGAACTATGCTATGTTGCTGATTTTCCATAATGCTACTTTTACGCTACTAATACCTCGTTCAATTCCTCAATTATCTTTTCCATCTCATTACCAAACAGTTGGTACATCTTGCCGCGTCCGCCTTGGGCGTCGAAAGGCGTGTAGTCCAAATCGTCAATATCGAGGTGGTAACTGCTCACAATGTGGTCTTTGATCATCCGCAGCCACTCAATCTGCTCGGGTGTGAAGCGGTTGCGGTTGCCTGTGTGCTGGCGGAACAGCCATGCGTTGAAATTCCGCTCAATGGTGTTGTTGAATGCTTCAAGACTCTGGTCGATGCCGCAGGCGTGGCGCACCAACGAAACCAATGCCGTGAGTTCCGTAACGGGGCGGCTGGATTTCACCTTCTCAATAGCGCAATAAGCATCCCACACGTACATCGGTGCTAACATCGGTTTGTCCTGCTTCAACTTTTCGAGCAACTCCTGCGCCATCTTCAACGTCAGGTTGCGGCGGTTGTAGGGCTGGTTGTAGAAAATGCTCAACGCCATTATCTCGTCTTTATGCTGTTCCAAATATTCGGTGAAATTGTGTACCGTTTCTTTCGCCTTTTCGAGCGTGAAACTGTTGAACTCGCTTTTCAGCACCGTGTCAAGGTTTACGGTGTCAATCTTCTGGTCGTGCAGGCTGCGCACGGTTACAATGTACTCGTTCAGTTCGCCGTTGAAGGTGCTGCTGGCAACGTCGGCCAACCGCTGCTGCGCCTTTCTGCGTATCTCCTCCTCAATGGCGGGCGTCAGTTCGGTTGGCGGAATCTTTTTCAGTTCTGCCTGTGCCTCATCGTCAATTTTATCGGGATCGAAAGCCGATAGCAGCTCTGCACTCATCTGCCCCAACGTCTTGCCCTGCGACAGGGTTTCAATCTTCTCCTTCTCTTTTTCAGTCACTTCCTTGTTGAGGCGAATCAAGCGGTTCGCCAACGAAGTGAACAAATCTTCTTCCGTCACGCCCATTGTCACTGCACCCAACAAATCCTTCAGTGGTACGGTGGGCTTGTGTTCCAATGGTCGGCTGTCGGTTTTCCTGGTTTGCGTTACGCCCACGGCATCCACAATCACAAAATGCGTTTTGGTCTGCGCCGTACGGCTCACCAATTGCAGCGAGTCGGGGTTTATGGTGCGAGTGCCGCGGCCTTTCATCTGCTCGAAATAGTTGGCACTGCGCACATCGCGCATAAAGAGCAGCACTTCGAGCGGCTTCACGTCGGTGCCCGTGGCAATCATATCCACCGTCACGGCAATGCGCGGATAGTATTGGTTGCGGAAGCGGTTGAGCACTGACTTCGGATCCTCGTCAATCTTGTAAGTCACCTTTTTACAGAAGTCGTTGCTTTCGTTGAACTCCTCACGCACAATATTGATAATATCGTCGGCGTGGCTGTCGGTCTTGGCGAAAATGAGCGTCTTGGGCACCTCGTACTGTCCGTTTTCGTCGTAGCGGTTAGGGAAAATCTCCTCCATCAGCGCCTTGCGAAACTGACGGATAACGGTGCGTATCTGGCTGGGATTCACCACAGAACGGTCGAGGTCGTTTTTCTTGTACTCTGTATCCTCATCCACCTGTTGCCAACGCGTTTTGCGTGTCACCTTGTCGCGATGGTCGATATACCAACCCGCTTTGATGAGACCTCCGTTTCTTGAGATTTCCGTTTCAATGGTATAGACATCGTACGGCACATTCACGCCGTCGATAACCGATTGTTCGTAGGTGTATTCGCTCACCACGTTCTCGTTGAAGAAACCAAAAGTGCGTTTGTCGGGCGTGGCGGTCAAGCCGATAAGGAACGCGTCGAAGTAGTCGAGCACCTGTTTCCAAAGATTGTAAATGCTGCGGTGGCACTCGTCAATCACCACAAAATCAAACTGTTCGATAGGTACTTTGGCGGTGTATTCCACAGGAATGGCTTGCTGTTCCTTCAATTTCTGCTGCAACCACGACGATTCGTTCGGATTGTCGGTTTCGGCGGATTCATCAAGTTCTTCGCCTTTCAGTATGGAATAGAGCCGCTGAATGGTGGATATGCACACCTGACTGTCGTTGGCAATGTAACCCGACGAGAGCCGCTGCACATTGTAGAGTTCGGTGAACTTGCGGTTGTCGTCGTTCGGGCGGAAGTTCATAAACTCCTGCTCGGCCTGCTCGCCCAAATTGCGCGTATCTACAAGAAACAGAATGCGTTTGGCTTTGGCGAATTTCAGCAGACGATAGATGAACGTGATGGCGGTAAACGTTTTTCCCGCACCCGTCGCCATCTGAATCAGCGCCCGCGGACGGTTGTTCTTGAAGGATTCCTCAAGATTTTCAACCGCCTTTATCTGAGCGGGGCGCAAACCCGTGGGATCCAATTTGGGAAAATCCTGCAAACGGCTTCTCAGACTCCGCCCGTTGCGAATCCATTCGGCGAAAGTGTCCGGTTTATGGAAGGCGAAGACCATTCTGCTGCGTGGTTTCGGGTCGCTGTAATCAGTGAAATGTGTCAAGGATCCTGTTGTTTCATATACATAGTTCAACGGTTCGTTGTTCAAGTATTTCAGTTTGGCGTTGGCATAGCGCACCGACTGTTCTTCAACCACCGTGATATTGACGGCTTCCTCCTCGCGCTTCGCCTCGATAATGCTCACGGGCTTGCGATTGACAAACAAAACGTAATCCGCAGGCCCCACATCGGTTTGGTATTCACGCACGGCAATGCCTACTCCCGCCGAAAAGTCAATCTTGTTCTTCGACTGGATTATCCAACCTGCCTGTTCGAGCAGACTGTCAATCTTATCACGAGCAATTTGTTCGGGATTCTGATTCATTTATCATAGAGGAGTGGTTTTGACGGAAGAAATCAAGATAACTTTATTTCACAAACGCAATCACATCGCCCTTGTTCACCTTTTGGCCTTGTTCGGCCACCACTTCAAGGAGCTTGCCGTCGAAGAGGCTCTCCACGGGCTCCATGCCGTAGTAAGCGCTGATGTGGCAGACGAGGTCGCCGGTCTTGAACGGCGTGCCGACGGGTTTCGCCATCGACTTCTCGCCATTGACGGCAATCTCCCACAGGATCTGTCCGCTCACAGGCGCCACGACCGGGTTGGCATCGGGATGCATCTTTTGGACACGCTCCAAAACCAGCTGTTGACGGTCTTTTTGCACCGGAACCGCACCTCCGCCCTGTTTTTTAGCCATCGCATCCTCCAACTCGCGGTTGAAGTTCTGCTTTGCCCTGCCCTCTTTGTAGTCGATGTACTGGCGTTCGTGCATGGCCAACTCGAACAATTCTTCCTCATCCGGGCCGACATCCCAGCCTTTCTCCTCCATCATCTTGCGGTACTTGGGCAGCTCGTCGGGATAGTTGTCTTGCGGCACCCCATCGAAGAACTCGAAGCCCTTCTCTTTGGCCAGCGCGATGATTTCAGGTGCCAAAGGTCCGGGCAGACGACCGCACTTGCCGAGAATCATGTCCCACTGGTTCTGTTCCATGTAGGTGAAGCGCGGTTTACCCTCTATTTCAGCGCGGACGTTCATCAGCGCGATATTCTTGACATACTGGCTGAACGGGGTCACCAAGCCGGGCGTTCCCACCTTCGGCCATACCGCCTCCACTTCGTCGAACAGTTTCACCAACAGCTCGTCTTCGCTGAGCGTCGGCTCGCCTTTCTTCTCCAAAGTCTTGTTCAGGTAGCTGTGGATACCCTTCAAATCGGCCATCATGGAGCCCATCATGCCGCCGGGCAGCCCGCAACCGAGCAGCAACGACGTGGAAATCTTGTTCTTCGGCTCGATAAAGTAACCCAAGAAGTCGTCCATGAACTTTTGGGTGAGCGAGCGTGCCTCCATATAGGCATTCATGTCGATGTCGGCGACCTCGAAGCCGTCGTTGCGTAGCATCGCCTGCACGGCGATGACATCGGGATGTACCATTCCCCAGGAGAGCGGTTCCATGGCCACGTCAATGATGTCAGCACCGTTGCGGCAGACCTCCAAAACGGATGCCATGGAGAGGCCGGGGCCCGTATGTCCGTGATACTGAATCACCAAGTGCGGATATTTCTCCTTGATGGCTTTCACCAACTTGCCGAGGTCGGCGGGACGACCGATGCCGGCCATATCCTTCAAACCAATCTCCTTAGCACCGTACTCCACATACTTATCGACCACGGAGAGATAGTGCTCTAATGTGTGCACGGGCGAGTGAGAGATGCTGAGCGCGGCTTGCGAGATGAGACCGAACTCGTTGGCGTATTTGATGGAAAGTTCCAGATTGCGGTAATCGTTGAGGCCGCAGAAGGAGCGAACCACATCCACGCCCTGCGCCTTTTTGACTTTAAACATCAGCCGGCGTACGTCAGCGGGCACGGGATACATGCGCAGAGCATTGAGGGCGCGTTCCAGCATCTGGCATTGGATGCCGGCTTCACGCAGCGGGCGTGTCCACTCGCGCACGGCGTGATTGGGGTTCTCGCCGTACATCAGGTTCACCTGCTCGAAGGCACCACCGTTGGTCTCCACGCGGTCGAAGCAACCCATTTTCACAATCACAGGTGCAATTTCCGTTAACTGATCGACGCGCGGCTGGTACTTGCCAGACGACTGCCACATGTCACGATATACCAAACAGAATCCGATTCTCTTTTTCATAAATTATTCCTTTCTTATTTCTTTGTAAATCAATATTATAAACAAAAACAAACTTTTTATTAGGCGGGGGCAAAGTTACAAAAAAAAGCGTATCCCCCATCTGCATAACCACAAAAAATGTACCTTTGCGGCATCATCTTTTTGAAATACAATGACGGCTTTCGATTTTTTCAACATACTCTGCTCCATTCCGAAGACTTTGCGCTTCAATTTACACTATTTTTCGCTGAAAACAGCGTTAAAATTACCAGTTTTCGTATCGCATCGCACTTTTTTGCGCGAATTGCGCGGCAAAGTCATCCTTCCCTCCGATATACATACCGCCATGGTGAAAATCGGGTTCGGCGATGTGGGACATTATGACCGGAAGCGCTCCCGAACCATCTGGCAGGTGAGCGGCGCAGTAACATTCGGTGGGAAAGCCAGCATCGGGCACGGCTCCAAAATCTCCGTACGCGGGAATCTGACGCTCGGCGACGGTTTTAACATGACGGCTGAGAGCACCATCGTCTGCGCCAAGGAAATCACCTTCGGAAAAGACTGTCTTGTGAGCTGGGACATCCTCGTGATGGACACCGACGAGCATCCATTGTACGACAAAGTGGGCAACCGAACAAACCCTGACAAGCCCATCGTGGTGGGCAACCACGTCTGGCTCGGTTGCAAATGTGTGTTGCTGAAGGGTACGCTCATTCCAGACAACACGGTGGTGTCCGCCGGAACGCTGCTGAAATCAGCCTTCACCGGTGAGAATCAGGTCATCGGAGGCACACCTCCCTGCATCCTGAAAAGCGACATCCATTGGGAGCACCAAGCAAAGTAACTCTGGATATCACAACTGTTTCTTGATTTCTTTAATTTCCTGAAACAAAGCAGGATAATTCGGCTCAAAGCGCGAAGCCGAACGGGAGAACAACGCCAAGAACTCCACGTTTTTCTGTTTCTCGAACAGGGTGGAAACGGAGATATTCTGCAAATAGAATCGACGGTTTAACGCCGCACTCACTACATTCTGGATAGCGGTTTTGTAACCTTTCGCGTCAGTCACAATGCCGCTCTTGTTCAAAAACGATGGCCCAGCTTCGAACTGAGGCTTTATCAGGAACATCAACTGGCCTTCAGGCGTCAAAAAAGGGTCTATATGAGGGATAATGTACGTTAATGATATGAAGGACACGTCCGACACGACAAGGTCAAACGGTTCGTTCTGAACATCTTGCAGCGTCAATTCGCGAAAATCCTTGTTTTCGATGGATTGTACTTTCGGACTCTTTCGCAACGCATCCACCAACTGTGCAGTACCCACATCCACCGCTGTCACAGAGGCAGCACCGTGCTGCAACGCGCAGTCGGTGAAGCCACCGGTAGATGCACCGATGTCAAGCACTCGCTTCCCCTTGAAATCCAATCCGAAATCCTTGATGGCCTTCTCCAATTTCAGCCCTCCCATACTCACGTACTTGTTGAACAAGTCGATGACCTCCACCAGCATTCCATCCGTAACGTCCATGGAAGCCTTGGTCACAATACGTCCATCCACCGTCACCGTTTCGTGCTTGATGGCGGTCTGCGCTTTCTCCCGCGAGGGAAAAAAGTTGTTGTCGGTCAAGTATTTGTCGAGTCTCATAGCTTTTTCTTTTACTGTACTAAACACACACTGCGGCTATCGCCTTATGTTGGGTTATTGAGTTCTATCGAGCACTTGTCCCTCCGAGACTGCTCAAATAAAGGGTTCTTTAATATGGGAATTACCCACATTCATCTCCTCATCTCCTTATCTCCTCATCTCCTCATCTTCTCATCTCCTCACCTTCAAAGCAACTGTAAATCCGCAAGATGTTGCCGCAGCTCCGCCTCCGTTTTGATGAGCACTTGACGAGGTTTGCTGCCACTGCCGGGACCGACAATCTTGAGATCTTCGAGCTGGTCCATGATACGACCAGCGCGGTTGTAGCCCAGACTCAACTTCCGCTGAATCGAGGAAGTGGAACCCTGCTGGGTCTGTACAATCAACGTGGCTGCCTCTAACAGCATGGGATCCAGTTCGTTGGGATTTGTCGGGGCCTCCATGCGAGCGCCCTCCTCTCCCGGTTCGGGCACGTCGGGCAGTTCATACGGTTCCAGCAAGGGGCGCTGTTCTTCCTGTTTCTCGATAAATTCCGCAATCTTCTCCACTTCAGGCGTATCCACAAACGCGCACTGCAAGCGCACCACATCGCTGCCCGTGGAAATCAACATGTCGCCCTTTCCGATAAGTTGGTTAGCGCCTGTAGCATCCAAAATCGTCTTGGAGTCAACTCCCGACTGCACGCGGAAGGCGATACGTGCCGGGAAGTTGGCTTTAATACTACCTGTGATGATGTTCACGGACGGACGCTGAGTGGCAATCACCAAGTGGATGCCGATGGCGCGGGCGAGCTGCGCCAGACGTGCAAGGGGTTGTTCCACCTCGCGCCCCGCCGTCATAATCAGGTCGCCGAACTCATCGATAACCACCACAATATAAGGCATATAGCGATGACCTGCCACAGGTGAAAGCTCGCGGGCGCAGAACTTGGCGTTGTATTCCTTAATATTTCGCATCTTGGCAGCCTTCAACAGATCATAACGGGTATCCATCTCCACGCAAAGTGAATTGAGGGTGCGCACCACCTTCTTGGTGTCGGTGATGATAGCATCTCCGTTGTCGGGCAACGTGGCCAGATAGTAATTCTCAATGACGGAATAGAGCGTAAATTCCACCTTTTTCGGGTCCACCAGCACGAATTTCATCTCGCAAGGATGTTTTGTATAGAGCAACGAAGTGATGATAGCGTTTAGTCCGACAGATTTACCTTGACCCGTGGCACCCGCTACCAACAGGTGCGGCATCTTCGCCAAATCGACCACAAACGACTCGTTATTAATGGTTTTACCTAACCCGATAGGCAGCGCATAATTGTTCTTTGTAAACTTATCGGAAGTGATGATTTCGCGCATAGAGACGATATTCGGGTTCTTGTTCGGGACCTCTATACCGATGGTGCCACGTCCTGGAATCGGAGCGATGATACGGATACCTAAAGCTGAGAGACTCAGCGCGATATCGTCTTCCAAGTTTTTGATTTTGCTAATACGCACACCCTCCTTCGGCACGATTTCGTACAGCGTAACGGTCGGGCCGACCACCGCGGAGATACTCTTGATGGCGATGCCGAAACTGAGCAGCGTTTTCTCGATACTCATCTTATTTTCAAGAAGTTCCTTACGGATAAGTTCTTCGGTAGAAGCGGTATATGGATAATCCTTAAGCAACTCCACCGGCGGGAATTCGAAGTGGGAAAGTTCCTTGCGAGGATCGTAGGGTTCCAGATCGCGCACTTCCTCAGGAGTCATTGCATGTTCAGGCTCCTCATCCTCGATTTCATCCGTCAGGCCCAATTCCTCTTCTTGCTCAGGTTCCTCCGTTTCCATCGCGGGTTTGTCATTCATGTTGACAAAATCAAATGGGATATCTTCTGTGGATTCTATTTCGTCAAGTACCTGTTCGGTGGCGAAGATGTCCTCATTACCAACATTCTGATCTTCTGGTTCTTTATTATCCACCAAATCGTATGTTTTCGTGGCGTACTCTTTACTCAAAGCCCCGTGGTCTGTGATGTAAAGGTCGGGCTGATCCTCATGTTGTGAACGCATTGCAGAGACCGTTTGAAACACTTGGCCACGGCGTTTCTCGGCCCTTCGTTCGCGGATATTAACCGCCCATTGTTGAATTCTCCCGAAGAGTCCGCCGAGGGAAATATCGTAGCAGAAGACGAGAATCAGGACGAGCAGTGCCAAATCGATGAGCACGGTAAATATCATGCCGACTTTATCGACGAGGAACTGACAAATATAGTTCCCGAAGTAACCTGCAAGAAAGGAATTGTCTGTGTTATAGCCAACTAAGCCCAAGGTGATGGAGATCCAGGCCATTGTCATCACTACCGAAAATGTAGTTCGGCCGAGCGGAAGCATCGATTTCCTGGCCATCAATTTTATACTATATAATAATATAAGGAAAGGGAATCCGATGGAGGCGACCCCGAAGAAGTACTGGACAAAGAAGTACGAAAGATGAGCGCCCACCCCTTTGGCGATGTTTGGAGCCTCCTGGGCACCGTCGCCCACCACGTAGGATACGTTCTCATGGGCGTTAAAATAGAAAGAAAGAATGGAGATGAAGAGCAATATCGCGAATAAAAACAGTAAAACACCGTAAAAAACAATCATTTTGTCCCCCGAAAGAAAGCCCCAAAGGGAAAAGGAAGACGATTTTCCTGCCGATTTTTTCGCTTTTGATGCGCCACTTGCACTCTTTTTCTTGGTTCCGCCGCCTTGCGCGTCGGCAAACCGCTGCATATTCGATGTGTTAGATTTTTTTGCCACTATTTTATTTATTATTTTTTTATGAGACCACTATTATCACTGCCCTTTATCTGTTCACTATTCACTATTCACTATTCACCAAAAAACAGACGAACAAAAATACAATATTTAACAGCTTTTCGAGTTATCTATCTTCAAGTAATATAAACATTATAATGTTAGAAAAAAGTTGCTAAAATATATTTCGATAGCAAATAAGAGCGTATTTTTGCATAAAAATTGAGAATATGAAATTGTTAACAGTGTTATTGACGGTCGTAAACGATTCTATGGGGGTGGTTTCCTCCGCAGTAGAGCCGCGTGTTGAAGAGACCTCTTATTTTAAATTGGTATTTGCCGTAAACAGTCTTTGGATCATCATCCCCTTGATTCTGATGCTGGCATTTGCCATCTATTTCTTCGTCAAGAAATTAATGGTCGTCAACCGCGCCTCTCAGGAAGAGAGCAACTTCATGAACAACATTCGCGACTTCATCCATGAGGGCAAGCTCGACTCCGCCGTCGCGCTTTGTCGCAGCAACAACAACCCCACCGCGCGCATGATCGACAAAGGGCTTTCGCGTCTCGGCCGTCCGCTGGAAGACATCCGCACCGCCATCGAAAACGAGGGCAACCTGGAGGTTTCACGTCTTGAGAAGGGTGTCTCGGCATTGGCCACCATCGCCGCCATCGCCCCGATGATGGGCTTCCTCGGCACCGTGGTCGGTATGGTGGGTGCGTTCCACAACATGGCCGCCGACCCGAACAACTTCAACATCGGCACGCTCTCATCCGGCATCTACACCGCCATGATTACCACCGTGGGCGGTCTTGTGGTCGGCATTATCGCATTAGTGTTCCACAACCTTCTGATTTCCAAAATCTCTAACGTCGTCTATATGTTAGAGGTTCGCACCACGGAATTCATGGATCTGCTTCACGAAAACGCCTAAAACCCCGCGACCATGGCTATCAAGATGCAAAACCGAATTGACGCAACCTTCAGCGCCACGTCCATGTCCGACCTGGTGTTTCTGTTGCTGATTTTCTTCATGCTGACCTCCACCATGATCTCGCCGAACGCCATCAACTTGGTGCTGCCGAAAAGCACTGCTGACAAACAACTCTCTAACAGACAATTGGAGGTCTATATAGACGCTGACCTGAACTACTACGTCAACCCCGAAGGCTCCGCCGCTCAACCCACCGCATACGAAGACTTGCTTCCGGCCCTGATGGGCGCTGTGGAAAAGGATGCCTCCGCACAGAAAAACATCATCCTTCGCGCCGACAAAAGCGTTCCGATTGAGAATGTGGTCGCGCTGATGGATGTGCTGAATGCATTGAACGAAAACTTCCCCGAGGAAGAAAGATATAAAATGGTACTAGCCACAGAAGCTAAATGATCAAATCTAACGAGAATAGAAAAGATAATGTAATTGCATGGTGTGTGACGATTTGCACCATGGCATTATTATTGATTTTGCTTCTGGCCTGCAGTCTGAAGACGCAAATCCCCCCGCCGCCGCCAAAACAAATGGTGTATGTCGATATCGCATCATTGGGCGGTGGCGGAGGTGGCGGTACCCCTGATGTGGCCTCCAAGCCGAAACCCTCTTCCGGCCAAAACTACGCCACCCAAAACGCACAGGACGCCCCTGCGGTAAACCATTCCGACCGACCATCGACGAGCCAACAGTCCCAAACGGTGCCTTCCACCCCGAAGCCCGACCAATCCTCAATGTATCGCGGTCGTGGCGGTAGTGGCAGCGGCGGGGGATCCGGCTCCGGCATCGGCAGCGGTACTGGATCCGGACTCGGCCCCGGCGAAGGCGGCGGTAGCGGCGGCGGTGTCGGCTACGGCACCGGTCATCGCGGCATGATCAACAATATCGACGCCACCGTCAACGAGGAAGGACAGGTCTGCGTGGAAGTTCACATCGCGGCCGACGGACACATCATCGATGCCCGCGTCATCAACAACAACAAGTACAAAACGACCATAACCAACCGCAATATCCAGCAACAATGCGTGGCCCGCGCCAAGCAGGCCATCTACAAACCCGGCAAAGAGGAACTGCGGATAATTATATTCAGCTGAAACCTGAAACCTGAAACTTGAAACTTAAACATTGGGGGATTCGAAAGGATTCCCTGTTTTTATTGCACAAAAATCCTATCTTTGCGCCTTGAAATCTGTTTGTTGCTTAAAAGATTATGGAATCTTACCAAGAGATATTAAACCGCATTTTCACCGCCTACCCGATGTATCACAAGGTCGGGAGCGCCGCATACAAGGAAGGACTCGAAAACATAGAAGCCCTGCTCGAAATCATCGGGAACCCGCAGCGGAAACTGCGGTGCGTGCATGTGGCCGGCACCAACGGCAAAGGCTCGGTGTCATCATTCCTATCGTCTTATTTTCAAGAACTTGGTTACAAGACCGGACTCTTCACCTCGCCACACCTTGTCGATTTCCGCGAACGCATCCGCGTCAACGGCACAATGATTCCCGTTGACGACGTGCTGGCTTTCTTCGAAGAATATCAGGAGAAATTCTCGCATTTGGAACCCTCCTTCTTTGAAATCACCACCGCGCTGGCGTTCCACTACTTCGCCAAACAGAAAGTGGATTTCGCCGTCATCGAAGTCGGACTGGGCGGCCGGTTGGATTCCACCAACATCATAAAGCCTCTGCTCTCTGTCATTACTAATATCTCTTTGGAACACACGCAGTTGCTTGGCGACACTATCGCGAAAATCGCCTACGAGAAAGCTGGCATCATCAAGGACAAGGTACCGGTTGTCATTGGGGAATTCCATCCCGAAAGCTTCCCCGTTTTCGAGGATGTGGCCTTACAACACGACGCTCCTATGTTTATTGCCGACAGCAACTACCAAGTAACCAATGAATTAAATTGCTGCAATATTGAAGATTCCGAAGGGAACATATTATACTGCGGCATCAAAAACCCGCTTGACGGGGAATACCAACGCAAAAATATCGCCACCTTTGTGCAAGCCGCCAAAGTGCTTGAATTTGTACTTAACATTCAGCAAGACAAGATTGTAAGCGCGATAGAAAATGTAGTGAAGAACTCTGGCATTATGGGGCGCTGGCAACTGCTCAGCGAACATCCGCGCATCATCTGCGACGTGGGACACAATCTCGCCGGACTGACCTACACCGTGCAGTCCATCCGCAAGGAATCCTCCAGGGTGAGCGGTCGAACACACGTCGTTTTCGGTATGGTACAAGACAAGGACATCGCCCACATCGTGCCCATGCTGCCAAGAGAACCGGAATACTACGTCTGCCGCGCTCGGATCGAGCGGGCGATGGACCAGGAAAAACTCGCCACGAAAATGCGGGAAAACGGCCTCAACTGCACCACGTACCCATCTGTGAACGAAGCCATTGAAGCCGCCAAATCAGCTGCATCCACGTATGATGTCATATTCATTACCGGCAGTTGTTTTGTGGTCGGCGAAGCGTTAAGTGACTTCGTGCTCTTGCGAGAAGGAGATTCCGCTACCTCCTAACTTCGGCAACGGAATGGTGGTGCTATGACGATCATGACTACAAAACGGACAATACTAATCGTTTTTTGTATGCTGAGCACGGTTTTCGTGTTCGGGCAGACACCGTACATCGTTGTCAACGAAGGCGACGTGGAGTTGCTACACGACGCAAGGGTTTTAGGTAGGAAAAATCAGACCCTGACGTTGGAAAATTACCCGGAGAGCGCTGAAAAAATCGTGCAATACCTTGAGAATCACGGATATCCTTTTGCTTCGGTGAGTTTGACCACTGAATGGGAGAACGACACCACCCCACTCTACCGGATGACCATCGAGCCAGGCCGCCACACAACGGTGGACTCCATCGTTTTGAAAGGGAACATCAAACTGGGTCAGAGTTTCTTATGGCCCTACTTAGGTTTACGGAAAAAGGGGGCTTATTCCGAGAAAACAATCCAGGAAGTGGCGCGAAAGCTGTCGGAGCTACCCTTCGCCTCCGTCATTCAAACTCCCGGAATCTCCTTTGAAGAGGATAAAACATTGTTGTACATATACTTAGACAAACGTCAGGTCAACCGTTTCGACGGCTACATCGGATTTCAACCTGTGAGTGAATTGACTGGTAAATTGGCCATCACCGGCGAGCTGAATCTGGCACTTCAGAACATTTTTCACATAGGGGAGCAACTGTCGTTAGAGTGGCGTAGCAGCGAGCGATACTCTCAGTATCTGAACGTTAACACAGCATTCCCCTATCTTTTCCGAACCCGATTCGGTATAGACGGGCACTTTCGGTTGGACAAGCAGGACACCACATACCTGACCTTAAATTACCAAATCGGCATACCTTATCACTTCAGACACGACAGCTACATTCGGCCGTACATCGACTTCACGCGATCTCAGCTGCTTAGCAGTAGTCGCACTGTATCCAATCCCGACACCGCCTTTATGGGACACCGTAACATCCTCTATGGAGTATCGTTACGCATGACTCGCGTCGATTATCTGTACAGTCCCCGCCGCGGGTTCGACCTCGCTATCAACGCGGCAGCAGGTCGTCGCACTCTGGAGCCGACACAAGGCATGGACATGGCGACCTTGCAAGATATAGATTTAGTGAAAACCAGCTACCGTATCACAGGGAGTATTTCCGGCTATATTCCTATTTACAAGTCGATTACGATGATGTTACGTTCACAGGCGGGTTCCATGCTAAAGGGGCCGCACTACCGTAACGAGATGTTCAAGATCGGGGGGGAGGGGCAGATTAGAGGTTTCCGGGAAAACGAATTGTACGCCAGCACTTACCTGCTATACACGGCTGAATTGCGCTACCATTTCGGAAAGAACTCCGATGTACACCTCTTCTTCGACGGCGGCGTGTATGAACAGCAGGGCTACGACAACTACCTGTTTGACACACCGTTCGGATTCGGGGCGGGTGTCAACATCGGAGTTCGCAGCGGTGTTTTCTATTTCGAATACGCGCTTCCAAGGCAGCGGGGAAACCCTATCTCGTTCAAGACGGGAAAGATACATTTCGGAGTAAAGGTGAAATTTTAGATTCATTTCATCAAATTTGACCCGACCGCAAAGAAACGATTTTTGCACACATAGGGACATAAAAAAAGCGGCCGTTTTGACCGCCTTTTGTGTCCCCTCAGGGACTCGAACTTTTTTTACTCATAATACAGTTAACACATTGTTTTACTGCATTTTTATTTTGATTTTAATTTTTCATAGAAAGCAACATAAACAAATTTATGAACACTCTGATTTAAATTCGTGAATCCTAATAGAACAGCGGCAAAGGTTCACTTTTCTCCAACATACAGAAGAGAATCTCAACCTCAATTTCTAATTCAAATATTTTGTATTTTTGCAAACTAAAATTGTGTATATACACAGAAATATTTTTTAGATGGAATTTAAGAGAGAACAATACATTCAGAAACTGGAGGCGTACAAGCACAACCACCTAATCAAAGTGGTGACTGGACTTCGGCGTGTGGGAAAGTCCTACCTGCTATTCAACCTTTTTAAACGTCACCTCATTGAAAGCGGTGTTACCGCCAATCACATCATCGAAATCCCGTTGGACGACTTTGCCTTCATTGAGTATCGCAATGCGGAAATGATGTACCAATTTGTAAAAGAAGCATCAGCAAACGACAAAGAAATGCACTATCTTTTCATTGACGAAGTGCAAATGCTTGACAAATTTGTGGATGTGCTGAACGGTTTTCTGCACATTGATAATCTTGATGTGTATGTCACAGGCAGCAATGCGAAATTCCTATCTTCCGACATTGTGACCGAATTTAGAGGTCGTGGCGTGCAAGTCAATGTCAATCCTCTCACCTTTAAGGAAATTCTCACGGAGAAGGGAGGAGAAGTGACCTCCGTTTGGAAAGATTATATGTACTATGGAGGCATTCCTTTGGTCGTGACCGAACCTGATGCTTCCATCAAGCGTGAAATGTTACACGCATTAGTGAAAGAAACCTATTTGACGGATATTATAGGACGAAACAAGGTGAAGAATGACGCAGAACTATCAGATTTGTTCAACATTTTGGCATCCAACATTGGAACGCTGACCAATCCGACCAAACTTTCCAACACTTTCAAGAGTGAGAAAAATGTCTCCGTTAACTCGTGGACAATCAAGCAGTATATTGATTACTTTGAGGATTCTTTCCTGCTAAAGAAAACCATCCGCTACGACATTAAAGGGAAGAAGTACATTGACACTCCCTGCAAGTACTATTTTTCAGACATAGGATTACGGAACTCCGCATTGGATTTCAGACAGGTAGAACCCACTCACGTGATGGAGAACATAATATTCAACCACCTGCTTCATTTCGGATACAGCGTGGATGTCGGGGTGATGGAACGATACTCAAAAGACAAGAACGGCAAAACTGTGAGGAATACGCTTGAAGTGGATTTTGTCTGCAACAGGGACTACGACCGTCTCTATGTTCAAAGTGCGTTTTCCATTCCCGATGCCGACAAACTCGAACAAGAGCAACGCTCCTTACACCTAATAGACGACTCTTTCAAAAAGATGATTCTGACCAACGACACCATTCCAGCCCACCGCCTGAACAATGGGGTCTATGTGATGAATGTGTGTGATTACCTGTTGGAGAATTAGCAGAACAGACCTCTTCTATAGACCAAACGCCTTCTTGACTCGCTGAACGGTTGAAAGTTTGTTTATCTCCCGAAACTTTATTGTATATGAAATCATATAATTTTGAGTTGAGTAGTCCAAGTATATATTTTAAAGTATTGACATTGCCTTTTTGCAAAGCCAAATTGTAAATTGATTGCAAGGTGATACACCCATCTAAATCTAAAGTTGCATTGATACAAGAACCTAATTGTCGAATAAGAATCTTTTGCTTCTCATAGTTACTTTTACTGACATCATCTATGTCAATATATCGACTCCATGTAATAGTTTCATAACGATGCTCATTATCTCCAGCCAATAGTGGTCTGGAATGTCGTTAGACACTGACCGCCACCGACGACGCCAACCTCTCCTGAACCTCATCCTTTAACTTCGTGACAAGGACAAAAAAAAAGCGGCCTTTCAGCCGCTTTCAGTGTCCCCTCAGGGACTCGAACCCTGGACCCATTGATTAAGAGTCAATTGCTCTACCAACTGAGCTAAGGAGACAACTTTTTCCTTTGCTTTTGCGGCTGCAAAAATACATTTTTTTTCTATCTTTGCAAAAAAAAATGATATGAAAGTTTATACACGTACAGGCGACAAAGGAACCACCTCATTATCAGACGGTTCAAGGGTATCAAAGAACGATATTCTGCTGCAGGCATACGGCACTGTAGATGAGCTGAACAGCTTCATCGGGATCGTGATTTCGCAAAATCCTGACGATTTCCTGACAAAAGTGCAGAACGAACTCTTCGTGGTGGGCGGCATGTTGGCCACCCCCGTGGCGAACTGGGAGAAGTACTGGAAAGTGGAGCGGCTATCAGCGTTCACGGCCGAACTGGAGCATGAAATCGACCGCATGACTGCGGAACTTCCTCCGATGCGCGGTTTTATCCTGCCTCAAGGCAGCCGACTCATCGCCGACACGCACGTCTGCCGAACCGTCTGCCGAAGAGCCGAACGCAATGTGGTAGCACTGCTGGAGAACGATGACGCCTACCAAAAGGTGCAAGTTTTGCTGAATCGGCTGTCAGATTACTTCTTTATTTTGGCCAGATATTTTCACAAAAAAGAAAACATTTCTGAAACTCTCTATCAATCAGAGAAATAAAAATTTTTAAAAAGGTTGACTTTTTCAGTTTAATATTATATTTTTGCGCGCTCAAAAATAAACCATTAATTAAACGACAAAACTATGTATTGGACATTAGAATTAGCCACCCGATTAGAGGATGCTCCTTGGCCCGCAACCCGTGATGAACTGTTGGATTACGCCATCCGCTCCGGTGCCCCGATGGAGGTAATCGAGAACCTGCAGGAAATCGACGACGAGGGCGAAACCTACGATTCCATTGAAGACATTTGGCCCGACTACCCCTCCAAGGAGGACTTCTTTTTCAACGAGGATGAATATTAACGATCCTCTAACTTCGAATGTTCATTTAAGTTATTGAAAATCATCAATAAAGCGCGCTAATATGGCGCGTTTTTTTGTTTGCACCACTCAATTTGGCACGTTTTAGCACATTTTTTGTTTGTCTAAAATTCAAGCACTTACAATCTTTTTGATCTATTTGTTTGTCTAAATTTCGTATCTTTGCCCGCGATTTAAAAAGAAGACGAGTATGGCAAGAACAAGACGTATATATCCCACCGGGCGATTAATGCTCAAGGTGAATCGGACATCCACGAACAAGGACAAGCTCTACCCTATCCACCTCCAATATACATGGAATAGGAACACCTTAACGAAACAAACAGGTTTATCTTGTCGTGCTTGCGATTGGAATGCTAAAGGCAATGGCAACAAGGGATGCGTAAAGTCGTCGTATGGGCCCGACTACATCCGAGTGAATAAACAACTCATGGCTCTGTTGGCGGAATACGATGGTAAGATATTTGAATATCACCAAAAGCATCCAAACCAATTAAACAGTGATGCCATTCGCGCAATCCTCCACGACAAGCCCATTACCCGATCCGACGACGGCAAGGATTTCGTCGATTTCGGAGAACAATACCTCAAAAACGAGCATTCTAGGAATAAAATCGGGATTAGCACATTAAAGAACGGATTGAGTTCATTCAAAATCTTTAGGCAATTTTTGTCGGAACGAGGACTGGCTACCTGTGGAACAAACAGCATCTACATCGGCGACCTGTCTGAGCAGATGATAGATGATTACATCAACTATCGGCGAAACACAAAAGGAAATTCCGATGAGACAATCAACCACGCCCTCACGCCTGTCATCAAGGCCATAACTGATGCCGCCAATCAGGGTTTAGCCGACAAAACTACCGCACTGAACATTAGCAAGATGAGGATTGCGATCAGGCCTCAATTGGACGAGGAACAAAAAAAAGACGTAGAACGACACCTCACACAGGAACAAATCACAAATCTAATCGAATACTACAAGAACTGCAAGGAACCACGCCGGAAAGAGTACCTTGAGATTTTCTTCTTCGCCTATTATGCCTGTGGCCTGCGCTGTGTCGATGCTATGACTTTGCGTTGGTCTGACATCGACATGGAGAAAAAGGAGCTACGTAAAATCCTGATAAAGACAACCAAAAGGCACACGATCCCTCTCAACGAACAAGCAATTCAGATTCTTAATGCATGGAAAGGACGACACCAGAAGTTTGTGTTCGGACTACTATCAGACGACTTCAACCTGAATAACACCGAGGCCCTTTACCTTCGTCGTAATTCCGTAGAGCAATCTATCAACCAATCTCTTAAGGTTGTTGGAGAGAAACTAGGGTTGGACTTCAGCTTGACCATGCACGTCGCCCGGCACAGCTTCGCCATCCACGCCTTAAACTCAGGCATAAGCCTCTATGTTGTAAGCAGGTTACTAGGCCATTCTTCGACCACAATTACGGAACAGGTCTATGCCAAGTATTTGCCGGAGACTCTTGCCGAGGAAGTATCGAAGCTGAAATTTGAGAGCTTGATGACAACAGACTAATCTTCCTCTGCGACACTTTCTTCATTCATGTCCGGCAGAATAGCGGCTGCTTGATCCATTGGTAAGAGGGTGTGTCAAAAGTCCAAAAATCGGCATTTTTCGATTTGTAACTATCTGATAATCAAATAGCAATTTTTGCCAAAACAGACTTATGACACACCCTCACGATTAATAGCTCTTGTACGTCTGCCTTGGAGTTGTTCAATGGTTGCAGAAGCAGTATCTATATTCTTTTTGGCTTTCTCAAGAAGTTCTCCGAATTT
>Ga0310694_10001087_pt1 | contig 32199 bp, 10 predicted proteins | sample 174DNAGHGhighgp2_FD_203884 | JGI IMG/M metagenome (GOLD analysis project Ga0310694, IMG submission 203884) | Sheep rumen microbial communities from Palmerston North, Manawatu-Wanganui, New Zealand - 1742 DNA GHGhigh gp2 (v2) (version 2) | ecosystem: Host-associated > Mammals > Digestive system... | reverse complement strand
TAGACCTCGCAGAGAAGCTCGAGGCGCTGCATCCCAAGTTCATGCGATTCCCCGGAGGGTGCTACGTGGAGGGTCAGACGTCTCCCAAGAACACTCTGCAGAACCGCTTCGTGTGGCGCAACACCATAGGCCCCATCGAGCAGCGCCCGGGGCATCTCAGCGTGAACTGGGGCTACAACATCACCGACGGCTTCGGCTTCCACGAGATGCTGCAGCTCGCAGAAGACCTCGGGGCAGAGCCGCTGTTCGTCGTCAACGTGGGCCTCGGACACGGATGGCTGCAGCCCTATGACCAGCTGGATGAGTACATTCAGGAGGCACTCGATGCCATAGAGTATGCCAATGGCGACGTCAGCAAGTCGAAATGGGCTGCCGAGCGTGCCCGCAACGGCCACCCTGCACCTTTCAACCTGCGCCTCTTGGAGGTGGGTAACGAGAATGCCAACTTCCATTTCGACGACAACAGCGACCAGAGCGAACGCTACTTCGACCGCTACATACAGTTCTACCGCGCCATCAAGTCCAAACATCCTGAGATAGAAATCATAGGCAACGTCGAGGCATGGGGCACCGATGAGCCGTCATGGCGCTCGGAGCATCCCGTCGATATCCTCGACGAGCACTACTACCGCTCGCCGTCGTGGTTCGAGCACAACTATCGCAAGTATGACAGCTACGACCGCAAAGGCCCTAAGATCTACGTCGGCGAATACGCTGTGACACAAGGTTTTGGCGTCAACGGCCATCTCACGGCAGCCCTTGGCGAAGCCATATATATGCTTGGCCTTGAGCGCAACTCCGACATCGTGTGCATGGGCAGCTATGCTCCCATCTTCGTCAACGAGAACAACCCCGCGTGGCGCCCCGACATGATACGTTTCAATGCCTCCGAGAGCTTCGGCACGCCGTCCTACTGGGTGCAGAAACTCATGGCCGACAACATCGGCACTCGCACCGTGCCGACGTCAGTCGATGGTGGCATCATACCGCCCACGATAGGTCAGCACATAGGTCTTTCGACATGGGGCACGAAGGCCGAGTTCCGCAACATCAGCGTCACGAGTCTCGACAGCGTGGCCGTTGCCGAGCCTGCCACGAAGCCCAAGGGCAGGAAGGGTAGCAAGGACGTGGCAGCAGAGCCGCAACCCGTAAGCATAGCCCTCGGCCCGTGGCAGGGCAACAGCGGCGAGGCAGGCAGCCGTGCCGACTGGCAGGTCGGCGATGCGCTCATCCGTCAGAACAGCCGTCGCGCTGAAGGCTCTGTGCTTCTGAACACTGCCGACCTCGGCAGCCGCTACAGGCTGCGTCTGCAGGCACGACGTCTCGAAGGCAACGAGGGCTTTATCATCGCCTTCGGTGCCAAGGATAGCGAGAATCTCATCTGGTGGAACCTCGGAGGCTGGGGCAACACTCAACACGCCATAGAACACATGGCCGACGGTGCCAAGAACACCATCACGGCACAGCGCGGACACCTCGAAGAGGGACGATGGTATGACGTTGAGGTCGTGGTGGACGGGACAAGTGCACGCTGTCTGCTCGACGGCAGCCTCATGCATGAGTTCACGCTTCCCAACCGTCAGGCCATATACTCGGATGCCACCATCGATGAGGCATCGCGGACGCTGATCGTGAAGCTCGTAAATCCCACATCCTCGCCTCTGCCTGCCAACATAATCTTTAAAGGTTCGCGCGTACGCGAGGGCGACGCACAACTCATCCTGCTCGCCTCGCAGCGTGGTTCCGACGAGAATGACATGCGGCGCCAGCTCAACGTGTCACCCGTGAGCACGACTGTCAAGGTGCGCTCAGGGCAGAGCCTCGACTACACCGTGCCGCCACTCTCGCTCAACATCTTACGACTGCCGTTAGAGTAGGGAACTTATCTTTCGCAAGCCACCCCTGCGGGGTCTGATCTACATAGCTCATGCATTATCAGGGGCTTTTGTAACACCGAAGGGGTGGCTCACCACAGGCAGCCAACAAAGTTCTATGAAGCCCACATACGCCATAATCTCACACGCCCTCACAGCGATGCTGGCAGCAGCCATGTTGCTGGCTGTCGCTGCATGCCGACGGCCCCCGTCGATGCCGACGGCGAACGCCGTATATTACTGGCGTACGGAGCTGAGACTGGACTCCACGGAGCGGGCTTTCCTCAAGACCTGCGACATACGGCGCATCTACTGCCGCTACTTCGACGTCACGATGCGCGACGGCGAGCCCATGCCTAATGCCACCATCGCCTTCGCCGACACCCTGCCAGAGGGTGTGGAGCTCGTGCCGACGGTGTTCATCACCGAAGACTGTATGCACGACGCTCACGAAGGGTTGGCACGTAAGCTGGTGGCGCGCATCATGCAGATGAGCGCCACACACGACATCGGCGGCGTGCGTGAGCTACAGCTCGACTGCGACTTCACCCACCGCAGCCGACACGTCTTCTACCGATTCCTCGAGGAGGTACGTGCCGAGACGGCTCGCCACGGCCTCAGACTCTCGGCAACAATTCGTCTCCACCAACTGTCTATGCCGCCACCGCCGGCCGACTACGGTGTGCTCATGCTCTACAACACCGGCGACCCTCGGAACTTCAACAAGCGCAACCCCGTACTCGACCGCCGCGACGTGCTGCCATACGTGTCACGGCTTCGCGACTACGCCATGCCATTGGCGGCTGCCTATCCCGTATATAGCTGGCAACGCACCATCTACGGCGTGCACGTAGAGCACACTGTAGAGGCTGCTGAGATTCTGGCCGTCAAGGAGATGGTGGAGAACGCACAGCCCGCGCTGGCTAACACCATCATCACCTACCATCTCGACAAAGTAAACATAAACCGCTATACCCCTGAAGACTATGAAGCGATTTATCGTCACTAACCTGCTGGCCGTAGCAGCATTGCCCATGCTCGCCTGCATGTGGGTCGGCACACACAACTGGTATCTCTTCCACGCCTACGACGATCAGAAGTCTGAGTTCGCCCAGCGTGTAGATATGATCACGTGCAACAATTGGAAAGCCTACCTCGGCCTTGCCGAAGATGCCCCCTTCTGGTTCGACTCCCAGAGGATTGCCGAGGCTGCCGAGGCCAAGGGCGACGACCTCATGGCAGGCTATGTCACTCACCTCCAACAGTATGTTGACATCTGCAGCGACATGAACCGCGACGCGTGGGATTATCCCACCAAGGAAGAGCTGTCGGCACGCAGGGAAGCCATCGCCGCACTGCGTCTCTACGCCTCTGCCAAACTCAAGACACGGCTTCGTAGCCAGCATGCGCTACTCTTCATGCGTTGCAACATGCTGCTCGGCCGCCATGCTGAGAATGTCACCTTCTGGGAACAGACGGCGTGCCGCTACATCGAGACGGTGTATAAGGACATGATGAAGAACATCTATGCCGGAGCGCTGTGTCACACCGGCCGCGATGTCGAGGCAGGCAGGATCTTTGCCGAGCAAGGCGACTGGAGCAGCCTCATGACGCAGTACTATCAGCTGCGCTCCTTCAAGGCCATTCAGCACGAGTACGCCCGCGACCCCAACTCGGCAGTGCTGCCGTTCCTCCTTCAGGACTTCGTCAACAACGCCCAGGAGGCCGTCGATGCCAAGGATGCGCCGGAAGACGCACTACCCGGCAAGCTCTTCGTCCGCGACATCGAGCGAGCCGAAGCCATGCAGATGATAGGTCTGGCAGAGCGTGCCGTGGCCGATAAGGCCGTGCAGGAGCCCATGCTGTGGCAGGCTGCCAAGGCATGGCTCAGATACCTCTTCGGCGACATGCGGCAGGCAACGGCAGACATCGATGCCGCGATGCTCATGGAAGGTTCTGACATGCTGAAGTCCAACGCCCGGGTGCTGAGGTTCTACATCCACGCGGCGACGAAGCCTCTCAGCACCACCTTCGATAATTTCGTCGCGCAGGAACTGGAATGGATGTTCGCCCCGGCCGACAGCGCCTCGGCCGACACTCAGGCATCCGACGCTGCGACGAGCATCGTGGGCACACGGTATTACTACGCCGTAGATCGCACCGTAAATCAGGTGCTGGCAGACAAGCTCTTCAGCGCCGGACGAACGGAGCAGGCGCTCGCATTGCTTTGTGCAGCCCAGGCCAACGACTACCACTCACGGCTCTACGCCATGGGCGTGGATAGCATAAAGGCATACCTCAGCTACCTGCAGCAGCCTCCACAAAGCCGGCTCGACATCTTTCTGAAAGCTCACGCCAGGGCCGACGAGGACGAGCTCCGCGACCTCATAGGCACGAAGTATTTGAATATGTATAAGTGGAACGAGGCCATAGCATGGCTTCAGGATGTGCCCACAGACTACTATGCCCGACAGCCCATCGCACCCTATGCCGCCTTGCGCAAATGGGATGTGGAGCCATGGGTCACACGTCAGTGGCTGCGCGACAGCCAGATATGGGGCGACGAGCGGCCGGAGCTCACCTTCAACGTCAAGCTCGCCTTCGCACGCGAGATGCGGGCGATGACCTCCGGGCTCACCCTCCTTAATGGCGAAGCACGCAGGCAGAGATGCTATGACCTCGCCGTGCGCTTCGCCCAGGTGGATGGCTCAGGCGACCTTTGGTTCATCATGAACGAGAGCAAGACCATCGACTTATACGAGACTCTGATTGATGGAGAGAGATGTCCCGGCGACTGCGCCGGCAAGGCTGTAAGCCTGCTCGAGGAGGCTGCCAAGAGCAGCGACTTCAACCTCCGCGAACGTGCGCTCTTCGCCCTGGCGTACATCTACCTCAATCCCGACAGCTGGAAAAAGACGGAATGGGATTCTGACATACGTGACGACAGATGGATCCCGCAGCCCGACACACGCCAATACCGGGCCTTTGCCGCGCTCGCCGACTTCGAACGCCGGCACGGAGGTAAGCCCTCAGCATTTGTCTCCAACTGCGACGAGTACAAGCAGTTTGTCAAGCATTACAAATGAGTCCGCTATAAAAACTTCGATTGTTGTCATTCAACTGTAGCAAGCCTCTGTAACCCCTTAGGGATTACAGAGGAAGCCACACAACCTCATAACCTTACAGCCTCTTCCTCAGCTTGTAGGTTCCGGCGGTGTAGAGCTTTGACGTCTGTTCGCCGGGTATTGTCACCGATGCCGTGGCGCCACGCGGGATGGTGAATGTCCATGTCCATGTGTCGCCATCGTAGTGCCATGCGCTCTTTATCAGACCTGCCGCCGAGCGGTATTGTGCTTCGAGATGCCCGAGCCGGCGGTCTGGCACGGGGCGCATTATGATATGCCTGAAACCGGGTTGCGACGGGTCGGCAGCGATGCCGGCAGCAGTCTCCCACAGCCACTGGCACACGCAGCCGTAGGCATAGTGGTTGAAGCTGTTCATTCCGCGCGGACCCATGCCATGCTCCTTAGTGTAGCTGTTCCAGCGTTCCCAGATGGTGGTGGCGCCGTTGTCCACCGAGTATAGCCAGCTGGGGTTCTTACGATTGAAGAGCAGCTCGTAGGCCACGTCGGTCATGCCGTTGTCTGTCAGCGTACCCATCAGTATGCTCGTGCCGAGGAATCCCGTCTGCAGGCATCCGTCATGGTCAGTGAAGTTCTGTCGCAGCCGCGCAATGAGTCTTTCCTTGGCCTCACCGCTGACGATGCCGTTCTTCAGGGCGAAGAGTGCTGGCGTCTGCATGGTGTTGAGGATTCCGGTCTTGAACGTGCCGTCGGCATTGAGGAAGCGTTCTCGCAGATATGCCCTCGCAGAGGCTGCCATCTGCCTGTAGCCGCCGTCGTCGTGCCCCGTGGCGCGAGCCATATCGGCCATCATGTCGGCATCGATGACCCAGTAGCTGGCGCTGAGGTAGCTCCAGTAGTCAACGGCATCGGCCTTAGGTTGCCCACCCTCGAAGGCACCTCCGCCACAGCTCTCCAGAGGCTCGTAGCTCAGCCAGTCGGCCCACTGATAGTTGCCGTTCTCGCCGCGAAGGGCCTCATGGTCGTAGCGTGTCTGGCTGATGTGCTGCACGAAGCGTTCCATGGTCTCCCAGTTTTCGTTGATGATGGCGGTGTCGCCAAATTGCTTCCACACTGTCCAAGGGACGATGACGCCGGCATCTGACCATCCCAGACGCATCATGCCGGCATCGCCATACTGACCGTAGGGCGCTACGCTCGGGAACCCGCCTTCAGGGCTCTGCGTATCGCGCACGTCGCGCATCCATTTGTGGAAGAAGCGGTCGGTACGTGCGAAGAACGTGCCCGTCTCGGCAAAGACCTGCGTGTCGGCTGTCCACCCTTGACGCTCGTCGCGTTGCGGACAGTCGGTGGGGATGGAGAGGTAGTTGGAGCGCTGACCCCATACGGTATTGGCAATGAGACGGTTTATGAGCTCGTTGCCCGTGGTGATGACACCCGTCTCCATGTCTTTGCTTATGGATGTCACAGGCACAGACTCGATGCGCTTGAAGGTTACGACGTCCGTCGCTGTGATGCTGGCATAGCGATAGCCGTAGAAGGTGTAGCGGGGGTGGTAGCTTACGTAGCCCTCGGCATCGCCGAAGGTGTAATGCATCTGCATGTGTCTGGCGCCAGCCCTGAGGTTCGTGCGGTGCACGCTGCCCTCCGGGCCGTCCATGCCTCGGCTCTTGTCGCCGTTGCCGTCGTTGAGGAGCTCGCCGGGCAGGCATGTCAGCTCCGTCCCGCCTCTGGCCTTGAAGGTGAAGGCCGGTACTGCTGCAGCATTCTGTCCGAAATCGACCACCAATGTCTCGCCGGGCAGCAGGGTTATCGTCTCGTCCTTTGCGAAGCGACGCACTGGCACGACGTGTCCGAAGGCACCGTCCGTTGCGCCTTGGATGTCCTTCCATGTGTATGCCTCCACCACGGGCAGCGCCAGGTCGTGGCGGTGATATACCTCTGCACCGTCGTCGGGCAGGATGTCGCCTTTGAATTCGGTGTTGATGTCGGGGCGGTGGAGCGTCACGTCCTGCTCCGATGGCATAGGCTCGCGGGCATCGTAGCGCTCGCCCTCGAAGATGCCGGCATGTCTCACAGGTCCGGCGATGCCGGCCTGCCAGTCGGTGGCATTGGTGCCGTAGCGCTCCGAGGTGCCGTCGGCGAAGAACAGTTCCAGCACGCCACGGAAGGCACATCGCGTACCCCACATGCCATTGCCTCCCGAGGGCGTGACAATCTTGTCGCCCCACCATCCGGGCGTGACCTGCACAGCCAGTCGATTGACGGCACCGGACTTGCAGCGCATCAGTGACGTCACGTCGTAGGTGAACGAGCGCTTGGTCTTCAGGGGATGAGTGAAGCCGGGCTTCAGCACCTCGCGACCCACAGCCGTGCCGTTGACATATAGCTCATAGATACCGAGCCCCGCCGTCATCCATCGCGCCACGACGATGCGCTTCTCGTTCGTGATGGCGCATGTGAACCAGCTGGCGCCCTCGGGCGACGTGGTGTCGCTGTTTACGGGGCCTGTGACGACCTGTGCGTCGGGTGCCGACAGCCATTGCGAGCTCTCCCATGCCGCTTCGGGCAAGGCGGAGATGAGGGGGCAGCGGACGCCCGTGTCTGAGGTTTTGCAACTCGTGGCACTCAGCATGAGCGCCACGGCGGCGATGGAGGTTAGGCTTTTCTTCATTTTCTATACAGGGATAAAAGGCGGCACAGACTTTGTTCCGCGCGACAAAGATACTCACCTCTCATCGGTCTGACAAATAATTCGTCGCCATTTTACGAATTTTATGACGACGGGCATCTTTTTCGACATGAGAGACCAACAACAGGCGCAATGCACGTGCCGCCTGCCCATCGAATACTACGACTTCTTCCTCATTCTGCCATGCGGAGCGTGTCGGTGGAGGTATTGCGGACAATCTTTCATTTTTTTGTGCATAAAATACACAAAAAAACGTGAGTATTCCTTGTTTATTGGAAATGTTTTGTTACCTTTGCCCCCACAAAGAGTACCACAACTTTATGACTATTTATCCCCAACTCATCATCGATGCCCTTCGCACCGTCCGTTACCCCGGAACGGGCAAGGACATCGTGGAAGCCGGCATGTTGGAGGACGACATACGCATCAGCGGCCTACACGTCAGCTTCTCACTCATCTTCCCCCGACAGACAGACCCCTTCCTCAAGTCCATCGTCAAGGCCGCCGAGGCCGCCATCCACGCCTATGTCTCCAAGGACGTAGAGGTGGAGGTGCGCACCAAGACCTTGCAAGAGGCTCAGCCCACCGCCGAGGCAGCTCCCGACTACGCCCACCTGGGCAACATCATAGCCGTGTCGAGCGGCAAGGGCGGCGTGGGAAAGAGCACCGTGGCCGCCAACCTCGCCGTAGGTCTGGCGCGTCTGGGGCACCGCGTGGGGCTGCTCGACTGCGACATCTTCGGCCCGTCGATGCCAAAGATGCTGGGCTGCGAGGACGCACGCCCCTACAGCGAGGAGCACGACGGCAAGGCGCTCATCGTGCCCATCGAGAAGTATGGCGTGAAGATGCTCTCCATAGGCTTCTTCGTCGATGCTGACACGCCCACGCTATGGCGCGGAGGCATGGCCAGCAACGCCCTCAAGCAGCTCATCGGCGAGGCGGCATGGGGCGACCTTGACTACTTCATCCTCGACACGCCTCCCGGAACGAGCGACATACACCTCACGCTGGTGCAGACGCTGCCCGTCACCGGTGCCGTCATCGTCAGCACGCCACAGCAGGTGGCACTGGCCGACGCACGCAAGGGCATCAACATGTACCGCAACGACAAGGTGGCGGTACCTATCCTCGGACTCGTGGAGAACATGGCATGGTTCACCCCCGCCGAGCTGCCCGACAACCGCTACTACATCTTCGGGCGCGGCGGCGCCGAAGCACTGGCACAGGAGATGAACATCCCCCTGCTGGCGCAGATTCCCCTCGTGCAGGGCGTGTGCGAGAGCGGCGACAGCGGTGCTCCCGCCGTGCTCGACCCCGCTACACCCACCGGCAACGCCTTCCTACAGATGGCGGCGCGCGTCGTCACACAGACCGACCGCCGCAATGCCGAGCAAGAGGCCACGCGCATCGTGCAGACACACTGATGCCGCACACCAACAGCCGCACGGCCATGGCAACCGCAAACCGCAATTATCCCAAGCTGGATTAACGCCCGATTGCCCACCCCATGGCCGACACTGCAACGACAGAACAACTAACTAACAACATACAACAAGCATGAAACTGAAACTAATACTCGCCACAATGCTCTTGGCCGTGGCTGGAATGACGACGAGAGCGGAGGTGACAGCTCCCATCGATGGTCACACCTACTACATCTACGGCTATAACCCCCTCAACAGCATCAAGACATACCTTACCACCGTCGGAAACGCTAAAACAATATACAGCACTACGCTCAAAGGCGAAGACACACGGAGCTTCCTATGGCAATGCATTGCAAACAGCGATGGCACATACACCTTCAGGAACCTATATAGGGGGCTGTATCTCAACCAGAAAACGTTGAGCGCAACAGCCATTTCCTTCGACCTCAGCAAGTCACAGGTTAATGGATATGTGTCGATGGTATCCAATAACGGCTCCAACGACATCTGCATGGTCTCGAAACACACCACGGGGTCAACATTAACCGCATTGGATAACTACACCAATAACTCAACAAGTGGAACAGCCTACGCCAACTGCCTTGCCAGCGGCTACAACGGCGAATGGTCCGGCGTTTTTGGCTTGGAAGAATACGCCACACAGGACATCGTGAGCGCCATGCCTGAGAACGGCAAGGTGTATTACCTCTATGGGGACAACCAAACCACGGACAAGACAGCATCCGTACGCATCTACCACTACGTCAACAGCGAAGGCACTCTCTCGCAGACGAAGACACAGCCCACGGGCGTAGACCTACAATATCTGTGGATGTGCGAGGTGAACGGCACAAGCTACAAGTTCCGCAACCTATCATCCAACACATATCTGACATACTACAATGCGGTTAGCGCCGAGGGGACATCGTTTGCCGTAAGCACAGACGGAGCCAACGTGTTCGGAGCCGTCACAATCAAGTCTGGCAGCAACTATATGCTGCACCAGAACAGCAACGGCTCGCCAGCTTTTGCCCATGCCGACCGCATCTACAACAAATACAACGAAATGTACAGCTCCGACTATATCTTTGAGGAATGCTCGTTCACTCCCCCACTCGATGGCTGCTACTACTACATCTACTGCGACAACTACGGTTCTGCCAACGGCAACATCGCCAACTTCCTCTACGACAACAGCGGCTCCTTCGGCGTGACATCCAGCCCAGTCCTCAGCTCAGAGGCCTATGTCTGGAAATGCATCAAGAATGCCGATGGCACATACTCATTCCAAAACAAGGCCACGCCTACACGCTACCTCGCCTTCCATGCCATCACCGAGACGGCATTTGCCTGGACTCTGGATGCCAGCAAAGCCGTTAATGATGGGAGAATCCCCCTATGGGGAAACGCCAAAGGCACGTACCCCAATGTTGTATCCTACGAAGGTGTGGGGACAAACCGTTTTATGCTCATCAAGCCCAACGGAACCACCAACAACGGCTATGCCGATGCCAAATGGATAAAAAATAAGGATTGGAGCAGCGACTACGTGTTCCTGCTGCACTCGCAGGGCGACACACCCTACTACAAGCTCACGGTCAACTCTACGCCAGAGATAGGCAACACGCTGGCGCTGAACGGCGAGACCCACGGTTCCAGCTTCTCTGAATACGTGACCGGTGCCTTCACACTCGCCACAAACGAGACAAGCGGTTACACATTCAACGGCTTCATCGACGCACAGGGCTACAACATCGGCACGACATACGACTGCACAGGGCTTACAGCAGACAAAAGCCTCACAGCCAGCTATTCACTTCAGGCCATTTGCCCCAGCTACGGACAACAGTGGTATCGCATACTCAACGCCAGCAATAAAACCCTGGCATTGGCTCCCAACGGTGAAGGTCTTGCATTCGAGGCCACCGACATCACCAAGGCCGAACAAATATGGTGTCTTGTCGGAACAGAGGAATCCTTCAGCCTCTACAACAAGGCCACAGGTGAGTCAAAGGCATATCCGGCAACATCCACCGAAATCGCCACATGGGTCTTTGAGCCTCTTTCCGGGGAAGCTGTTACACTGAACCTCATGCAGACCGGCACATTCTCCGTGGCCGATTCGCGCGTTGACGCGCTCACCATCACTGCCGGTTCGACCTCCATGACAGTGACCTACATTGCCGGCGAACCCAACAAGACATACAACTTCTTCCTCAAGGACGATGAGACTGTGACCATAGCAACGACAACGCCCTCCCTGCGTGGCGTGGCTGTGACAATCACCGACGGCACCGGAGCATCCGCCTCATCAATGACAAACCTCGCTCCAGGCACAACACGCAACATTACCTACACGCTCTCGGCAACAGAGGCACGCTACCTGTCATACAACACCGAATGCTATCGCATACCGGCCATGGCCACCACCAAGCAAGGGACACTGCTGGCAATCTACGACCAGCGCCCCGGCAAAGCAGACGTTGGGCGCGGTGAGACAGACCTTGTTTATCGCACAAGCACCGACAACGGAGTCACATGGTCCGACCAAACCATGCTGCTCGACGGCGATGGCGTGACCGCCAACCTCACCTGTGGCTATGGCGATGCCGCCTTAGTGGCCGACAGGGAAAGCAACAAGATACTCCTGATGTGTGTGGAAGGCTATGGTAACTGCGATTTCTCGCAGAGCACACGCACCAAGCACATCCACTCCGTGCGCGTATGGGGCGAGGAAACCTCTCAAGGCACCATCACATGGGATGAGCCTACTGATATGGAAGAGACCATGTACAACTCCCTTTTCCCAAAGTCGAGAGCCATCTTCATCGGCAGCGGACGCATCGTGCAGAGCACAAAGGTCAAGGTTGGAAACTATTACCGCATCTATTGCTCCGTACTCACCAGGACGGAAAAGTCGGTCGACGACACGAGCGTGGCCAACTGCAACTTCGTCATCTACAGCGACGACTTCGGCCAAACATGGAACGTGCTGGGAGGCACAACCAACAACTACGCATCCGAAGCGCCAATCCCCAGTGGTGCCGACGAGCCGAAGGTAGAAGAGTTGCCTAATGGCGACATTGTCTTGGCATCGCGCGTGGCAAGAGGACGCATATTCAACGTGTTCCACTTCACGGACTTTGACAGCGACAAGACATCCGGCACATGGGGTACAGCACTAACCAGCATGACGGCAGACGGCGGCATCAGCAATTTCGACGGCGGCACGAACGGGGAGATATATTCGGTGCGCGCACTTGACGTGGCACAAAACAAGGAGGTTGACCTCATGCTGCTCTCCATGCCTTTCGGCAACGGACGCGCCAATGTAGGATTCTACTACAAGGCTTTAGACTCCGATGCCACATACACAACAGAGACCTTTGCTGCCAACTGGACCAAAGCGCTGCAGGTGAGCACCGTCAACTCCGCATACTCCACATTCTCCATACAAAGCGACGGACGCTTGGCCTTCTTCATGGAAGAAGCGCCACAACTCGGTGGGGCGGGCTATAGCATGACCTACCTGCCACTGAGCATCGACGAAATCACGAATGGCAAATACGTAGATTTGGTCAATCCACGCTCTGGTTACATTGCATCACTGCGAAATGCCATAACCCTGGCACAGAGCTATAACGGCAAAATCGGAACGGGCTATGGGCAATATAGCTCCGACGACTACACCACTGAGGAGCTGACAGCCGCCACCACATCTGCCGTGACGTTCCTCAACGGCATCACGTCTGAGACGACGGACGATGCCATCCTTCAACAGGCTACAACGCTTTGGACACGCGTAAACAGCATAACACTGAACACACCCACAGTCGGCAAGTTCTACAGGATAAAGAACACCGATGCCACGCCGAAGTACGCAAAGTCGAATGGAGCAGGCAACACCATGGCACATAGCACGGGAGGCGACGGAGCGGAGTCCATATTCTTCCTTGATGCCTCGCGGCACCTTGTTGCCTTCGCCAATGGCGCATACACCTACGATGCCAACTACCTGGCGACATACGAGCAGACAGCAGCAGGAACAGCGGACATCGTGAACTTTGAATATCCCTACATCCCGACCGACGGCATCCACGCCCTGAATATCAGGGTGCAGAACGCCACGACCAATGGCAAGTACTGGTATTCCGCAGCCAGCAAGATTGATAGATGGATGTCAGAACCGCCCGCACAGTGCAACTTCATCATTGAGGACGTGACAGAGATACCTGTCACCATTGGGTCAACAGGCTACTCAACGCTCTACACCCCCATTCCACTGTCACTTCCCACAGGTGTCAAGGCATATGCCGGCAGTATTGATGCAACCGACAACGTCCTCCGCCTAAGCCCGCTGACAGGAACAATCCCTGCAGGCACAGCGGTGGTACTATATGGAACTCAAGGAACACACCTCCTGCGCATCACCGAAGAGGCTACAACTCAGCCCGCCAATGACCTAATAGGCTCATGCACCGCCACAGCATGGACGCAGGGCATCTACACGATGCAAAAAGATAAGGCAACAGGCGACGTGGGCTTCTTTGGCAACGCCCCGACCAATGGCTATATACCGGGATTCAAGGCATTCCTGCAAACCGCAGCATCGGTAAAAGGGCTTACACTGGACATGGAGACAGCCATTAGGACCTTAAGCGCAGACAAGAACGATGATAGCATATATGACCTCTCTGGCCGTAAGGCTGAAAAGCCGTCCAAAGGCATCTTCATCACCAACAACCGCAAGTACATTATTAAGTAACGCACAGCAAAGTCACGATACAATGAAAAGATACTACAGCTCACCCGAAACCACTACCATGGCTGTCTCGCATCAGCTCCTGCAGGCGTCTAAGCTAAACATGAGCAGCACAGGAGGTGATGGCGAAGTGATGGTAAAGAGCCAAACGCCATCCACCCCCTCCTACAACGTCTGGGATGACGACTGGAGCCAATAGCTTCGTCCCTTACTGGCGGTAGCCGACTACTATAGGTGTGTCACACGACAAAACTATCCTATATGCTATGAACACCAAGAAACTATTAGCCTTGGTGGCCGTAATCGTAGCCACCACATGTGGCGCGCTGGCCGACAGCGCCACCGCGCTGCTCCTGCCCAAACCGCATGAGCTGACAGAAAACGGAGCTAGCTTCAACCTCGCCCAGGCAGTGAAGATTAACGACCCCACTGGCTCTCCTCTCCTCTCCTCGCTCTTCCCCAACCAGAGCGCCACCTCCGCCGCGACCGTGGGCGTCAATTTAGTTGACGCCTCCACCCTAGGCACCTTCGACTACGCCCTCGCTGGCTTCCCCAACGAGGGCTACAAACTGGAAGTCACCGCCACGGCCATCAACATCCAGGCCGTCACGCCGACCGGCGTCATCCGCGCTGCCCAGACGCTGATGCAGCTCGCTCAGGCCAGCGGCGGCACCGCCATCCCCGGCGTTAGCATTACCGACTACCCAGCCTTCAAGCTGCGCGGCTACATGCACGACGTTGGCCGCTCCTTCGTCAGCTTCGACGAGCTGAAGCACGAGGTCGATTTGCTGTCGCGCTTCAAGGTCAACGTCTTCCACTGGCACCTGACCGACAACCAGGGCTTCCGCTTCGAGTCGAAGGCCTACCCCCAGCTCAACGCCTCCTCGGCCATGACGCGCTTTGCCGGCAGCTACTACACGCAGGCACAATGCACCGAGCTGGAGGCCTACGCCGCCGAGCGCGGCATGATCATCATCCCCGAGATAGACATGCCGGGCCACAGCCAGGCCTTCCAGACCGCAATGGGCTTCGCCATGAACAGCGACCAGGGCAAACCCGTGCTAAAGGCGCTGCTAGACGAGCTGGCCGCCGCCTTCCCCCTCGCGCCCTACCTGCACATCGGCTGCGACGAGGCCGGCACCACCGCCGCCTTCGTCAACGAGATGTCGCAGTATGTCAAGGAGACGCTCGGTCGCAAGTGCCTCGTCTGGAACCCCATCAGCGGCGTCACCATCAGCAAGGCCAACCTCCCCTACATCGACATGACCGAGATGTGGGGTACCGCCGGCCGCAAGATTGACGGCCTGCCCAACATCGACTGCCGCTACAACTACATCAACCACTTCGACGTCTTTGCCGACCTCGTGGGCATCTACAAGAGCAACATCTACTATGCCCAGCAGGGCAGCGCCGAGGTGGCAGGAGCCATCAGCGGCCTGTGGAACGACCGCAAGACGCCCACCGAGACCGACATCATACGCCAGAACAACCTGTGGGCCAACGCCATCGCCACCGCCGAGCGCGGCTGGATGGGCGGCGGCCTGCAGTACATCGAGACCGGCGGTACCACGCTGCCCAACAGCGGCTCGGAGTTCGAGGAGTTTGCCGACTGGGAGCGTCGCTTCCTATATTATAAAGGTACGTGGCTGCAGGACGAGAGCATCCCCTACGTCCGGCAGACCAACATCAAGTGGCGCATCACGCAGGCCTTCCCCAACGGCGGCACGGCCGGCACCGTGTTCCCGCCCGAGGAGAGCACGGCCGACGTGCTGCCCGACGAGTACACCTACGACGGACAGACCTACACCACCAGCATGGCCACCGGCGGTGCCGTCTATCTGCGTCACGTGTGGGGCACCACCGTACCCGCCTTCTTCAGCTCGCCGCAGCTCAACACCACGGCCTACGCCTGGACCTACGTCTATTCGCCCGTGGCACAGACGGCCGGCGCTCTCATCGAGTTCCAGAACTACAGTCGTTCGGAGAACGACAAGGCGCCCGACGCCGGCACGTGGGACCGCAAGGGTTCGCGCATCTGGGTGAACGGCACCGAGGTTGCCCCGCCCACGTGGGGCAACAGCGGCAAGAGCATCAGCAGCGAGGTGGACCTGCAGAACGAGAACTTCACCGCCCGCTCCCCCATGTCCGTCAGCCTCAATGCCGGGTGGAACAAGGTGTTCATCAAGCTGCCCTACGTCAGCGCCAGCGGCATCCGCCTGAACAAGTGGATGTTCACCTTTGTGCTCACCGACGCCGAAGGCCGCAACGCCCTCGAGGGCATCACCTACTCGCCAATCCAGAGCCTCGACAGCAACATCGACGGCGTGGTCACCACCATCGGCGACATCAAGACCTACGTCAACAGCAAGTGCGGCACCGCCGTCGGCCTCTACCCCGTGAGCGCCGCCGCCACGCTCATGGACGCCGTGGCCACCGTGGAAGCCACCCTGCAGCAGACCCTCAGCGCCTCAGAGCGCGAGGCGCAGGTCAGCACACTCACGTCGGCCTTCGACACCTTCAAGAGCAGCCTCACCACAGCCGCCATCAACCAGCCGCTGGCCAGCACGGCACAGGCGAGCCACTACTACACCCTCTGCACGCCGCAGCGCGGCGCCCGCTACGTGACGTCCTCGGGTGCCGGAGCGGAGCTGGGGGGACACCCGACGCCATCGGTTGCCAGCTACTGGCAGTTCGTCAGCCACGGTGACGGCACGTGGGACATCGTCAACGCCGTCGATGCTTCCTACATCGCCCCCAACAGCACCAACAACAGCGCCCTCAGCACGTCGTCCACACAGCCCACGGCCGGCTGGACCATCGGCCGGGCAACCACCGACGGACAAGTCATTATCACCTCCGGCTCTTGCCAGTTCAACCAGACCAACAACAGCAGTTCCGTGCTCACAGGCGGCTACCGCCTCTTCAACTGGGGCGGCGGTGCCAACACCACCGACACCGGCTGCCAGTACCTCGTTGAAGAGATAGACGAGGCGGACATCCCATGGCCACTCTCCACGACACCCCTCGACGAGTTCACCGACAAGGCCGTCAGCGTCAGCGCCACGGCAGCCACCGAGCTCGCCACCGGCCAGTGGTACATCATGAAGAACATGGGACGCAACGCCTACCTCTATGAGAAGGCCGCCGACCACCTCCTCTACACCCAGACGACGCAGCCTTCCGGCAATGCCGACGACAACGCCCAGGCGCTCGTGCGCCTCGTCAGCGATGGCGCCGACGGCTACTACCTGCAGACGGGTCTCGGCAACTACTTCTACACCCTCGTCAATGGCAACGACGGCAGCGGGCGCGGCGGCAGCAACAACGGCACGAAGGCCATCCGCCAGACACCGTATGCCATCGGCATCATCGCCAGCGGCTACTTCTGGCTGAAGGATGCCAACGGCGTCGTCATGGATGCCAACAGCGCCGGCAGCACCGTGGCCGGATGGGGTACGACGGTCCCCACCTCCACTTCGAGCAACGCCGCCTGGCAGTTCTTCGCCGTGACCCTCACCGACGCGTGGGCGCCCAACGCCAACGAGGTATATACCCTCAACAACACCCAGTCCGACAACCGTGGCGCCCTCGTCTATGACGGCACATCGGCCAACGTCGGCCTCGTGGCCAGCGCCAGCCTCGATGCCGCCAACCCCAACCACCAGTGGGTGGTCTATCCCACCGAGACCGAAGGCGAATACTACCTCTTCAACGTCGGTGCCGGCAAGTTTGCCATCCCCACGGCCATCGCTCAGAGCGACAAGAACGCTTGGGTATTCAGTGACAACGCCGTGGCCGTGACGCTCACCAGCGCCACCGCCGGCACCTACCGCATCAAGATGGCCAAGTCCCCTGTCAACGGCACCAACGCCGCCGTCCTTGGCGTAAACCGCAACCTCAACCCGGCGGTGTTCAACTACAACGACGCCGGCAGCGACTTCGCCTTCACGCGCGTCGATGGCCTCGACCACAGCGCCGACGTCAAGCTGGCTGTTGCCAAGCTCATAACACGTCAGGAGCCTCTCACCACCTATCCTCAGTCCAGCGGCTGGTATGCCATCCAGATCAAGAGCAAGAACGGCGCCGCCAGCTACTCCGGACGCTTCATGCAGGCCGCCACGTCGCTCTACAACAGCCTCTACCCCCTCACCTTCACCGGTGCCATCGACGTTCAGCCCTCCGTCACCGACCCGACGTTCTTCACCTACATCAGCCACACCAGCTGGGACGTGAACACCTGGCAGCTGCCCGACGGCCGCTACCTCGTCAACAACGGCAGCAACAAGTTCCCCACCCCGTCGATGACTCCCGGCAACGTCCTCTGCGGCTACAGCAACGGCAACTACTTCAAGGAATCCAACAACTACTACGCCGACCCCTACAACAGCAATGCCAACTACTTCATCGGCGAGACCACGTCGATGCGCACCGCCTACAACGTCTATCCCATCGACCTCGACGAGGCAGGCCTCGCCGCCTGGCAGGTAGCCATCACCAACGGCTCGGCCTCCACGCAGCTCACCTGCTCGCGCAGCGACGTGCGCGGCACGTCGTCCGTGTATAGCGGCGGCCACATCTTCCTGCCCACGGGCGTGACGCCCGACGCAGCGGACTTCGCCATGGAAGGCATGGTTGGCGCTCCCGTCATCGATGCCGACGCCAAGACCATCACCGTAGAGTATGACCCCAGCATCAGCATCCTGCCCGCCGACGTCACCGTGTGCCAGGGCCACCAGACCACGGGTCAGGGCAACACCCGCGCCGCCCTGCTGCGCATGAAGGTGACGCCCTTCGCCGCCTGCACGCCAACCAGCGTCAGCATCACCCTCAGCGGTGCCAACCATATCAGCCAGGTGGCCATCTACCAGACCACCGTCGATCAGCTGCATGCCGGCGATGCCAGCCCAGTCCTGCTCGGCCAGGCTCTGGTCTCGGCCGACTACGCCGACGGCAGTCCGCTCACCATCAGCCTCGACGATGCCACAGCGCTGTCCGCCGCCACACCCGTCTATCTGTGGGTGGCCGCCGACGTCAAGTCCTCAGCGCCCGAGTTAGAAGCCATCGATGCCGCCGTCACCGCTATCGCCTACGACAATGCCGCCGGCGGCAACACCTGCGACCTCGCCGCCACGGGCAACCCCGACGGCTCCATGCGCATCTACAAGCGCCAGGCCGCGCTGTGGACCGGCACGCAAAGCCAGGCACGCTACTACCGCATCCCCACCATCCTTCGCACCGCCGACGGCGGCATAGCGGCCTTTGCCGACTACCGCTACGACAACACCGAGGACCTCGGCAAGCCCGCCTCCGGCCACAAGATCGACGTCGTCATGCGCAAGAGCAGCGACGGCGGTGCCACGTGGACGCCCGCGCAGACCATCGCCGCCGGCGACGGCACCACGGCAGCAGCCTACGGCTACGGCGACCCCGCCGTGGTGCGCACCGCCAGCGGCAAGCTCATCTGCCTCATGGCCGCCGGACAGAACAGCTACCCCACAGGCATGCTCCACACCGGCTACACAGAGAGCACCGACAACGGCGCCACATGGACCGCACCCAAGGACATCTTCACCGAGATCAACACCAACGGCGTCACCTTCCAGAGCGCCTTCGTCACCGCCGGCAAGGGCGTCACCTTCGCCAACGGGCGCGTGGCCTTCGCCATGAACGGCAAGGTTGGCGGCACCACCAACGAGTATGTCATCTACTCCGATGACGAGGGCGCGACGTGGAACGTAGTGCCTACGCCCGCCTTCACGGGTGCCGACGAGTCGAAGCTCGAGGTGATGAACGACGGCTCGCTGCTCATGTCCGTGCGTCGCGGCGGCTGGAACAGCATGGCCAACCGTGGCTACAACCGCACCACGGGCGACGCCAGCGGCGATGGCATCGCCACCTGGGCCACACAGGACATCTGGGGCAACGAGATGAACGCCAACGGCTGCAACGCCGACATCCTATACTACAACCGCAGCACCGACGACGCCTCGCGCCCCGACGTCATCCTGCACACCCTCACCAAGACCTTCAGCACCTACCGCCGCGATCTGCGACTCTATGCCAGCTTCGACCAGGGCCAGACATGGAAGGAGCTGTTCCAGCTCCAGCCCGGCTTCGCTGCCTACAGCTCCATGCAGAAGCTCGATGGCGGCGACCTCGCCATCATCTACGAGGACGGCAGCCTTGGCAACCAGGACAAGATGGACTGCTATGCCATGAACTACATCGTGCTCAGTGCCGCGACGCTCAATGCGCGCATCGATGAGGTGTATGAGGAGTCGTTCAGCACCACCGCCGGCATCATCACCCAGGGCGAGACCAACACCGCCGCACCCTTCGTGAGCTGGACACCCGCCTCGGGCTGGGCCACCTCGTTCACCACCACCGCCACCTCGGGCCTGGCGGGTGTCACCGTCAGCGCCGGCACTGACGCGGCCTTCAACCGCCAGGGCGGCTACGACCAGCGTGTGCTGCTCTTCCGCCCCAGCGCCGCCGGTGCCAGCGATGTCTATACCATCACCGCCCCCGATGGCTATCTGCTCGACGGCTACACCATCGGCGGCTACTTCGGCACCAGCAGCCAGACCTACACTCTCACCGCCGAGGACGGCACCTCCGTGGCCATCAACAAGAACAAGGCACAGCAGAACCCGCCCACCTACCTCACCGTCAGAGGCCTCAACAAGAAGAGTACCACGCTGACCTTTTCCAACAGCAACAGCGAGAACACGAACTATGCCTTCATCACCCACTTCACGGCGCGCCTCGTCCGCGCCACCACCTATACCCGCGCCGTCACCCCCGAGCGTTGGGGCACGGTGTGTGTGCCGGGTGCCGTGGCTCCGGCCAACATCGCGGGAGGCGACATCTACCGCATCGCCGGCAAGAAGCTCGGCGGCAACGGCCAGCCGGCGTGGCTCGAGCTCGAGGCCGTCGAGGCCATGCAGGCCGGCGTGCCCTACCTCTTCCTGGCCACTGGCACCACTCTCTCGCTGACCTATCCCGAGAGCAGCGCCGTCGCCGCTGCGGGCAGCGACAACGGTCTCATCGGCTCCTTAGCCGCCACGCCCGTGGCCGAAGGCATGTACCTGCTCTCCAACAACATCGTCGTGCTCTGCGGCACCGACTGCTCCATCGCCGCCAACCGTGCCTACATCAACATGAGCGAGGTGCCAGAAGTCTCAGCAGCCGGAGTGAAGAGCATCGGCGTGAGAATAGACCCACACACAGGCATAGCCATAGCCGAAGATGCGCCACAGGCCATGCCAGCCACCATCTTCAACCTCGCCGGGCAGCGCCTGTCGCGCCCACAGCGCGGCGTCAACATCATCGGAGGCCGCAAGGTGGTGGTAAAGTGATTCCGCCCTCGGCCCACAACAACGCCAACAAACATCAACCGCCTCATAAGCAATGAAACTGAAATCCATCATCATCGCCGTGCTGTCGCTACTGGCCACGACGGCGCATGCCACGCTCACCACGGGCTACTACCGCCTTGTTAGCTACAACGGCAAGTACCTCACCGAGAACACCAACACCTACAAGCTGGTGTGCTCAGACCTCGGTAGCAGCTACTCGCAGGTGTGGCACCTCGATGTCAGCGGCACCACCGTAACACTGCAGAATGTGCTCACCGAGCGCTACATCAAGGGTCAGGGCGTATCATCCTACCAATACGAGACCTCCACAACCCCAACCTCCTTCACCATCGGCCAGGACAACGATGTATATACGTTCAAGTACGATCCCTACAACTTCTCCCCCGGCGGCCTCCACTGCGACGCCAACCTCAACGTGGTGCAGTATGACATCACCGAGGAGAAGTCCAAATGGACCGTCGAGGCCGTGGCCACCATCGATGCCGCAGCCTTAGCGTCCGAGCGCGACCTTTTCTCCGATGCCGCCGCAACAGCCCTCGAGCCCTTCTTCACCGACATGAGCTGTTCTGAGCTCAAGGACGACTACGTCTCCATGAGCGACGCCGACCTTCGCGCCAACATGAGCCAGCTGCCCACCAGCGTGCAGGACATGGCCGTGAAGGTGAAGAACAACGCCTGGACCACCTATGCCGGATGGAGCAAGACGGAGCGTTCCTTCCGCGTGGCATCCTACAAGGCATACAGCAGCCACGAGCAGTGGCCCGGTATCCTGGGCTACGGCTACGCCTTCGGCCGCCTCACCAACCCCACCGGCATCTACGTTGAAGCCGGCGATGTCATACAGGTATATGTCGGCGACATCCCCGCCAACCAGGTGGTGCAGCTCGAGGTGGCCGGCGTGGGCCAAGCTGTCGGCACCACCTACTACCTCAAACGCGGCATGAGTACCCTGCTCATGTCATCGTCCGGCAACTGCTTCGTACGCTATGAGGTGAGCAACGGCACGGCGCCATACACGGCGCTGACGGAATACCCCGACGTCACCGTCCACATCGAGGGCGGCACCGTGCAGGGCTGCTTCGACCTCACTCGCGGCGACACGAACATCGACTTCGAGGCCATGAAGGCCTATCTCTTGACGAAGCCCACCGTGTGCCTCAAGAGCAGCACCCACGTCTTCAACCTCGAGCGCGACTATCTCGTCAGCGCCCTCGGCACCGACATGAAGGTCAAGGAGATGATGGATGTGTGGAGCGCCGTGGCACAGTTGGAGGACCGCCTCACAGGTCGCAGCGACTTCGATGCCTATTGCAACAACCTCTACTCCGTCACCGGCAACCCCGCCGCCACAGGCAACCCCTATGCCACCACCTACGGCACCTACTACGCACGCTCGGCCTACGAAGGCATCTTCAACGCCGAGGCGCTCATGCAGAACGTGGGCGGCCTGTGGACCATAGCCCACGAGCAGGGCCACAACCGCCAGCTGCTCATCAAGCTTGCCGGCACCACCGAGATTTCCAACAACGTGTTCTCCAACGCCGCCCTCGACTGGCAGGGACGCTTCACCTCGCGCGTCAATAGCCTTCAGAGCACCTTCGCCCGCTGGCAGCAGGGTCTGTCGTGGCTCGAGCGCGTGGCCAGCGAAGGCACATGGGAGTGTCTGCACATGTACGTGCAGCTCTACCAGTACTTCCACCAGGGCGGCCACGACCCCGACTTCTATCCCAACCTGTTCCGCGCCCTGCGCGCCAACCCCCTCACCCTCACCGCCGGCACACCCATGTCGGCCGCCACGGACTATCTTCAGTTCTACGAGACATGCTGCGACGTGGCCCAGCGCGACCTCACGGAGTTCTTCGAGGTGTATGGTTTCTTCACGCTGCCACCCGCACAGACGCCGCAGACCATCAACGGCGTCAGCACAGGCACCTACTTCGTTGAGCTCAATGACTACCAGACCTACTACGTCTATGTCACTCAGGAGATGATTGACGCCGCCAAGGGCCGCGTGGCCGCCAAGGGCTACCAGAAGTGCAACCTCATCTTCGTCGAGGACCGCGTGACGGCTCCCCTAGCCACCTACGACGGCCACTCCGACGGCGAACTGCGCCAGCTCTCCATGCAGGACGACGTGACGGCCTTCGGCCAGGTGGGGCAGACGGGTCAGTACGACACCTTCAGCGCCACATGCTCGGCCTACACCTACGCCCTCGCCGGCACCACCGTGACGATGAGCGGCACGGGCGCCGTGGGCTTCAAGGTCTATGACGCTGCCGGCACGCTGCGCGGCGTGTATAACACCTACACCTTCACCCTGCCCGACGCCATCGGCGAGGGCTACACCATCAAGGCCGCCGCCGGCGACGGCAGCGACGTCGCCGCCACCTACGCCGATGGCGCCGCCATGCCCGAGAGCGATGTCACCGTGGCCTATGCCGTGGCCTACGGCACACAGGTCACGGCCGAGAGTGCCATGGTAAGCGGCACCCCGTACCTCGTTTACTACTCCGGCAACGGCTACAGCCCAGGCTACATGAAGGACAACGGCACGGCCTACATCGGCTATGCCGACAACACCGCCTCCACAGAGGCCGTATATACGTTCACCGCACAGGGCGATGGCACATGGACTGTGCGCAACCTGGCCACCGGCAACTACTGGGGCACGCCCACGGCAGCTGCCACCGCCTACATAGGCACCGCCGATGCCGCCTCGGCCGGAGCCTGGGCGCTCAACTTCCAGAGCAACGGCACCGTGGCCCCGAGCTGCAACGGCTTCAGCTGGAACCGCAGCGGCCAGAACCTTCACCCCTGGGACCTAGGCACCGCCGCCGCCAACCAGATGCAGATATGGAACGCGACGCTCACGCCCACCCTCAGCGACCTCTCCGAGCTTGACGGCCAGTCCATCACCGTGGCCAGCGATGCCGCCGCCACTCTCGCGACAAACCAGTGGTACGTCATGTTCGACCGTGGAACCAGCCCCCATTCTCACGGCTACCTCTACGAGAACGGCAGCAACAAACTGATGAACACCGCCACGGCACCCTCCGGCTCCGCCACGGCCAACGCTCAGTACCTTGTGCGTGTGGTGAGCCACGACGGCGCCTACTACCTACAGACCGGCCTGGGCAACTACTTCGGCACCATCGAGCAGAGCACCAACGTCGCCACCACCGCCACGCCCTCGAGCCCCGTCGTGCTCAAGAAGATCGGCGGCACCGACGGCCACTACTATATCAAGTCAGCCGCCACGGGCATCATCCTCGATGCCAACAGCCTGGAGAATGGCGACGCCACCGTCGTGGGCTGGGGCACCACGGTTCCCACCTCCACCGGCGGCAACAACGACTGGGCTTTCTACCCCGTGACGCTCGAGGCGGCCACCGACAGCCGATACATCGCCGAGCAGACACCCCTCAATGCCGTGCCCACGGCCTCCGACGGCTGGTATGCCATCCGCGTCAAGACCCACGCGTCATTCGCCAACTACTTCCTCTACCCCGCCGCCCAGGCCATCAACTACAGCGGCACGCTCTATCCCCTGACCTTCTACGCCAGCGAGCCGCAGAACCCCACCATCGACGAGGTGGCCTACTACTTCCGCCTGTCGCGCTCGGGCGACTACATCTACTGGCAGATGCCCGACGGCCGCTACCTCTATGCCACGGGCAACAAGTTCCCGCTGGCCACCACAGAGCAGACAGCCATCAGCCTGCTCTACGACGCCAACGGCTTCCGCTTCAGCAGCGGCGGCCGCTATGCCGTGCCATACTATCTCGGTCAGCAGTACTTCATCGGCGAGACAGCGACGTCCAACAACACCTACTACGACATCTACCCCATCAACCTCGCCAAGGCGGGCCTCACCGCATGGCAGGTGGTCATCCCCTCGGCCGGGGCCGACATCCAGCTCACCTGCACGCGCGACGACGTTAGCGGCCCTACGGCGGTGTATAACGGCGGCTACTTCTTCCTGCCCGCCGATGCCACGCCCGCGAGCACCGACTTCGCCATGGAGGGCATGCAGAGCTGCGCCATCGATGCCGACGCCCACACCATCACCGTTGAGTACGATCCCACCATAGCCCTCCTCTCCAGCAGCGTCAGCGTGGCCCAGGGATGGCAGACGGTGGGCCGTGGCGGCGAGGTGCAGCTGTTGCGCATCACAGTCTCGCCCATGAAGGCTGCCACGCAGGCAACCCTCGACGTGACGCTCAAGGACGGCAGCGAGGCCAGCGTGACCAAGCTCACTCTCTATGAAGCCAGCACCGGCTCGTCCGAGATACTGTCCTCCGGCACGGGCGCACCCGTCAAGACTAAAGTCAGCGAGGCCGCCGTGTCCGGCTCCGCCGCCACGCTCGCCATCGGCGACCTCAGCGCCGGCGACCACTACTACTGGCTCGCCGCCACGGTGACCGACGACGCCACCCTCGGCGCCGTCATCGACGCTGCCGCCACGGCCATCACCTACACCTGCGGCGACAAGGAGACCACCCTCGACCTCACCGCCACGGGCGACCCCTCGGCACGCGGCGCCATGGTGTTCGACGTGCAGACCTACCCGTTCCTGCCGCGCGACAACGACAGCCGTGTCTATCGCATCCCCGCCATGACGGTGGCCGACGACGGCAGCATCATCGCAGCCGTGGATAAGCGCTACAACAGCCACACCGACATCGGCAACGGCCACGTCATAGACATCGTGGTGCGCCGCAGCACCGACGGCGGCCGCACATGGGGCGAACCCGTGGTGGTGGCCAAGGGCCAAGGCAGCGCCGATGCCGCCCGCTGCGGCTACGGCGACCCGAGCCTCGTCAAGGGCAACGACGGCACCCTCTACTGCCTGTTCGCCGCCGGCAGCACAGGCTACTTCTACGGCCTCAACCGCGTGTGCCTCTCCCGCTCCACCGACAACGGCCAGACATGGAGCACACCTGTTGACCTCTACGAGCAAGGCCTCATCACCGACCACGCCACCTCCTACGGCAGCAACGCCTGCTACGGCGTCTATGACTACTTCGTGACCTCCGGCCGCTGCCTCTGCACCACCGAGGGCTACCTCATGGGTCTGCTCCCCGCACAGCCCTATACCGACGCCGAGCAGACCGCTCACACCAGCAACTCGCACGACTACATCTTCTACTCCACCGACCAGGGCGCCACGTGGCACATCAGCGCCAACGCCATCTTCACCGGCGGCGACGAGGCCAAGGTCATCCAGACGGCACCCGGCGAGCTGCTGGCCTCCGTGCGCCAAGGCGGCAACCGAGGCTTCAACACCGCCACCTACACCCTGCAGCCCGACGGCACGCTGGCATTCACGATGGGCACCCAGTGGAACAACTCGCAGCTCAACGCCGGCGGCTACCCCAACAATCAGGACATCTTCTACTACCAGCGTGCCGCCGATACCAACAAGACCGACGTCATCATCCACTCCATGACCACCGGCCAGCACGCCAACCTCAAGCTCTACTACAGCACCGACGGTGGCAGCAACTGGACGGAGTTCCTCAACGTGCAGACCAAAGGCACGCGCTACGTCACCATGGAGCGCTCGGCCGACGGCGACCTCTACCTGCTTTTCGAGGATCAGTCGCTCAACGAAGCCGGCGGATGGACCGACCTCAACCACTACCCCATCAACTTCCTCTCCATCACCCGCGAGCAGCTCGAGACGCTCATCCCCACGCTCAACGACGAGTACGACGTTCCCGACGAGGGCGCGAAGGTTGTCTATGCCATGACAGGCCACACCACCTATGGCAGCATCTCGGGCGACACGTGGACGTCGAATGCCAGCAGCGGCGTGGCGGGTCTGGCGATGACCAAGAGCGACGGCGCGTTCAACCAGTTCTCCAACTGGAACAGCCACTTCAACCTGGCCTATAAGCCCGCCGCCGCCAACACGGCCTCCACGCTGACGCTCACGGCCCCCGAGGGCTATGTCATCACGGGCTACTCGCTGCTCGCCGCCAAGGCCAGCTCCGCCGCCCACACCTACACCCTCACCACCGCCGACGGCACCACCTACACCCCCGCCTTCGGCAGCTCCGCGACGAGCTACACTGAGGTAAGCCTCCACGACATCAACGCCAAATCCACCACCATCAGCGTCACCACCACGAGCACCAACTACTGGCTGGCCATCGCCGACTTCGTCGTGACACTCACCAAGGAGGTCACATACAGCCGCCCAGTCACCACCGGGCGCTGGGGCACGGTGTGCGTGCCGGGCGACGTTGCAGCCGCCGACATCAGCGGTGCCGACATCTACAGCATCACCGGCAAGGTGCTGAACGCCAAGGGCCAGCCCGCCTACCTACTGCTCGAACCCGTCGAGTCCATGCAGGCCGGCGTACCCTACCTGTTCCTCCCCACTGCCGCCACGCTCACGCTCACCTACCTCGAGAACACCACCCGCCTCGCGCCCCTCGCAGACCGCGGCCTCATAGGCACGTTCGCCGCCTCCAACGTGGCCGAGGGCCTGTACCTGCTCTCCAACAACACCGTCGTCCTGTGCGGCACAGGCTGCTCCGTAGGCGCCAACCGTGCCTACATCGACATGGACCAAGTGCCTGTGGTCAGCCCGCAAGCGGGCGTGAAGAGCCTCGGCATATACACCGACACCACAACCGGCATAGCCGCCACAGACGATGCCCGGCCGGCAGACACCGATGCCATCTACAACGTGGCCGGCCAGCGCCTGGCGCGCCCGCAGCGCGGCGTTAACATCATCGGCGGCAAGAAGGTCGTTGTCAGATAGTGTAATAGAATGTGAAATGGAGTTGCATATTCATGTTTTGAGTGCTTCTGTAACCCCGTAGGGGGATGGTTTGTCACAGGCAGGGGCTTGAGTCCCTGCCTGTGGTGTGTCACCCTACGGGGTTACGGATGCTCTCACCATCACTCAGTGGCGAACAATACGCGGACGGAGTCGGTCTCAATGCGTGTCGCGAGCCATTGGGCAAGCTGTGTCGTGGATGCTGGCGGGAGCGGTCGTCGGTCATCGGTGCCTACGACGGCAATAATCAGCGGTGTGGATAGGGCCGTGTCCGTGCGCACCTCCAGCGTTCGCGCGAGAGAAAGGGTCTGCACATCAGGGTATAGGATACGCAGCTCTGGGCGCAGCTTCTCAGCAAGATGTGTGAGGCTCTCGTAGGCTTCAAGTTGAGTCTCCAGTTCGTGGATCTGCCACTTCTGCTGTACTGAGGTGCGTGCATAGTCGGTCTTGGAGGACTCCAGCTTGCCCACGAGAGCGAGCAGGCTGTCGCTCTGCGTACCCTGAATGACGTCGAGACTGTAGCCGGCAAGGTGATAGTCGGCGAGACGTGCGGCAGCGCTGTCTATCTGCTGTTCGGAGACTTCGCGTCCGATGAGAGCTACGCGTATGGTGCGCGTCTCGCTGACCACCTGCTGTGATATTATCTGTGTGCCGGGCCATCGCAGTTCGGCGTCGGCAAAGTTTGCGAGGCTCTGTTTGAAAAAACTCTGGCGGATGAGGTCAACGGTTATGACCGCCGCCGGCACCATGGTCACCACTACCACGAATGCGAGCACACGTTTGGTGCGTCGGGCTCGTTCCGGCGACACCTCGGTGATCTCTTTGAATCCCATGAGGCGCACGCCGATGAATGTGGCGAGAGATATGAAGACGGTGTTTATGGAGAAGAGATAGAACGCGCCGAGGAAGAAAAGCCACTGTCCTGTGGCAAGGCCGTAGCCTGCTGTGCACAATGGCGGCATTAGTGCCGTGGCGATGGCCACGCCGGGAATGACATTCCCCTTTCCGCCCTTGGCGATGCCCACGATGCCCGCTGCTCCGCCGAAGAATGCAATCATCACATCGTAGAGTGTGGGCGCCGTGCGTGCGAGGAGCTCAGACTGCGCCTCCTTGTAGGGCGATATTAGGAAATATACCATCGCCGTTAGGACGCTGACGAGCGTTGCCACGCCGAAGTTCTTGGCCGACGAGCGCAGGAGGTCGATGTCACCGATGCCCACGGCAAGGCCCATGCCCACGATGGGTCCCATGAGGGGCGAGATGAGCATGGCGCCGATGATGACTGCCGTGCTGTTGACGTTGAGTCCGAGCGACGCTGTGAAGATGGCGAAGATGAGCACCCAAAGGTTGGCTCCTCGGAAAGCGGCATCGGCACGTATGTTGGCGATGGTGTCTTGTTCGGGTTGCTTGTCGGGGCGAAGATCTAAGTACTTCCTCAGTTTTCCGCGAAGGCTGTCGGCGTATGGCACGGGATGAAATCAGTAAGAATAATGTGGTTTGTAAATTAAGTAGATGTGCAGAAATAGCTTATATAATCTCTGTGGTAATGACGCTGAAAGCGTCATCCTCCAATAGCCGCAGTGTCCGCAGGACCTGCGGGTAGTTGGGTGTTCAGTATATAGCGTTTCGAGACTTGAATAACTTATCTGCGCGGGGTGATGCTTATGGCAAAGCCGCCGCCAGGTGCTGAGGTGAGCTTTATGGTGTCGCCGGCCTTGACGGTCTTGCGGCTTATGGTGTAGGCCTTAGGGTTGGTCTCGTAATGCGCGTCCTTGGCATCGGCATAGATGGTGGCCTCGTACTTGACGCCGGGGTCAAGGAAGTCGAGCTTCAGCGTGCTCTTGTGGCCGTTCTCGTCGCACTTGCCTCCCACGAACCAGTTGTCTGTGCCCTTGGCCTTACGTGCCACGGTGATGTAGTCGGCAGGTTCGGCCTCCAGGTATCTGCTGTCGTCCCAGTCACATGCCACGTCGCGTATAAACTGGAATGCCGGTGCGAGGTCGGGTCGTTCATAGTGCTCGGGCAGGTCGGCAGCCATCTGTAGTGGCGAGTACATCGTGAGGTAGAGAGCCAGCTGTCCGGCTACGGTGGTACGTACCCATGAGGTGTTGCTGCTCCATGTCGAGAGCTGTGTCTCGAGGATGCCGGGGGTATAGTCCATGGGTCCTCCCTGCAAGCGTGTGAAGGGCAGTATGCATGTATGGTCGGGGCGGTTGCCTCCGAAGGCCTCATACTCTGTGCCGCGCCCGCTCTCGTTGCCCACGAGGTTCGGATATGTGCGGCAGAGTCCCGTGGGGCGCACTGCCTCGTGGGCGTTGACCATGATGTGGTGTCGTGCAGCCTCCTGCACACAGAAGAGGTAGTGGTTGTTCATCGACTGCGAGAAGTGATGGTCGCCACGCGGTATCATGTCGCCAACGTAGCCGCTCTTCACGGCATCGTAGCCGTACTGGTTCATCAGCGTGTAGGCGGCCTCCAGATGCCGCTCGTAGTTCTGCGTGCTGCCGCTCGTCTCGTGGTGCATGAGTAGTTTCACTCCGCGCGAGTGAGCGTAGTCGTTCAGCGCTTTGATGTCGAAGTCGGGGTAGGGTGTCACGAAGTCGAAGACATCGCGCTTCCACATGTTGGCCCAGTCTTCCCAGCCCACGTTCCAGCCTTCCACGAGCACCTCCTGCAGGCCGTTGGTGGCAGCGAAGTCGATGTAGCGTTTTACCTTCTCGTTGTTGGCGGCATGGCGACCGTTGGGTGTTGCCGTCTGGAAGTTGAAGGCAGAGTGGTCGGTGGGCAGTGATGCTGACGTGCCGAAGGGCATCACCTTGGCATCGAGTTTCACGCTGGGGCGGTCATCGGTGTAGTGCCAGGAGCTCTTGCCCACTATCATCTCCCACCACACACCGCAGTACTTCGTGGGGTGAATCCAGCTCACGTCGTCGAGGGCGCAGGGTTCGTTGAGGTTCAGGATGAGGTTGCTGGAGAGCATGTCGCGGGCATCGTCGCTGACGATGACGGTGCGCCACGGTGTCTGGCACGGTGTCTGCATGGCACCCTTGAGGCCTGTGGCGTCAGGCGTGAGGTGGCTCACGAAGGTCATTACGGCGGGCAGTGGGAATCGCGAGGGTGCCGGTGCCGGGGTGTAGGCGTTGCTGGCGCCGTCGAGCTTGGTAGTGAGAGCCTTCGTCTGCCCGTCCACGAGTTCGAGATGCATCGTGGCATAGTCTATGCATGCGGCCTCATGCAGGTTGATGTAGAGTCCGTCGTCGGTGCGCATCTGCAATGCCGTCTGCACGCCAGTGGGCGAGAAGACGGCGACGCTGGAGTTGCCCCAGTTCACGGCATCGTGGAAGCGCGAACGTATCTCTGAGAGGCGCGACTCCTGTGTCATCTGTTCCTGGGTGTCGTAGTCGCCGGGAAGCCACCATGCCGTGTGGTCGCCCGTCATGCGGAACTCGGTGCGTTCGTCCTGTATGAGGAAATATACCAGCTCCGGCTGTTGTGGAAACTCATAGCGGAAGCCGAGGCCGTCGTCATAGACGCGGAAGCGCACCAGCATCGTTCGCCCGCCGTGGGATGCCTGTGTTAGCGTCACGCAAAGCTCGTTGTAGTGATTGCGGATGTCGCGTGTCTCGCCCCACACGGGTTGCCACGTCTCGTCGAACGTGCTCGTCTCGGTCTTGGCGATGCTGAATCCGTCCATGAGGTCGGTCTCGCCCATGCCCTTGGAGGCATGCTTGTCGCGCGCCAGCTCCAGTCCGAGGTGTGAAGGGAGAATTACGTCCTTGCCCTTGAAGGTCAGTGAATACTGAGGCCGTGTGCCATCGAGCCCGAAGGTCAGGATGACATTGCCGTTGGGGCTGCTGACGGTCTGTGCGTGCAGAGATGCCGTAGCGGCAGCCATAAGAAATGCCATAGAGAGTCGTTTCATATTGTGTCAGATGTTGATGTTTGAATGATCAGAGTGTAGCTCAATGACTTCGAGGTCGCGAAACTTCGAGGCGTCAACGGTGAACCTCACCAGTGTCCGCACCTGCTGCCAGCCCTGCAGGCCAGCGGCTCCGGGGTTGATGTGCAGGAGTCCGAGCGAGCGGTCGTATTGCACCTTCAGGATGTGGCTGTGTCCGCATACGAAGAGTTTGGGCGTGCGCTCCACGAGCTGCCTCACGATGGAGCGGTCGTAGCGCCCGGGGTAGCCTCC